>Ga0307318_10000003_pt1 | contig 214323 bp, 219 predicted proteins | sample ER_DNA_367_FD_194500 | JGI IMG/M metagenome (GOLD analysis project Ga0307318, IMG submission 194500) | Bulk soil microbial communities from the East River watershed near Crested Butte, Colorado, United States - ER_DNA_367 | ecosystem: Environmental > Terrestrial > Soil > Floodplain | place...
GAGCTCGTGCGGGTCGAGCGAGAAGTGGTGGCGCCCGGTGAGTAGCGGCCGGATGCGGCGCGTGAACGCCACGGTGCAGGAGGTGCTCGCCGAGGCGATCGGCGAGCTGCGCGACCCGCGGATCGGCTTCGTCACCGTCACCGGCGTCAAGACCTCGCCGGACCTCCGCCAGGCGCAGGTCTTCGTCAGCGTCCTCGGCTCGGACGAGAAGCGGGAGCTGACGCTCGCCGGGCTCGAGGCTGCCCACGGCGTGCTCCAGGCGCGGATCGCGCAGGAGCTCCGCCTCAAGCGGACGCCCCAGCTGACGTTTGCCTACGATGACTCCGTCGAGCGCGGCGTCCGGATGTCCCAGCTGATCGATGAGCTCGCCCCAGACGACCACGAGTGATCTCCAGGCGGTCGCCGAGGCGCTCCGCGACAACGACCGCTTCCTGCTCGTCATTCATGAGAACCCGGACGGGGACGCGCTCGGCTCGATTCTCGGGATGAAGCTCGTGCTCGACGCACTCGGGAAGGATTCGAGGATGTACGTCTCGGGGAAGGCGCCGCTCCCCGGCGAGTACAAGTTCATGGAGCTGGACGGCCTGCAGCGCGAGCTTCCGCCCGACGCCGCCGGCCGCGTGCTCTTCGCGCTCGACTGCGCGAACGAGAGCCGGCTGGGGGAGGGGCAGGCGGCCCTGGCCGACGCGCCGCTCGTGCTCAACGTCGACCACCACCACGACAACTCCCGCTTCGGCGCCGTCAACCTGGTGGTGCCCGAGGCCTCCTCGACGGGCGAGATCGTCCGGGACCTCACCGCCGAGCTCGGCGTGGAGCTCACGCCCGAGATCGCGGAGGCGCTCTACATCGCGCTCGTCACCGACACCGGGCGCTTCCAGTACACGAACACCACACCCAAGGCGCTGCGACTCGCCGCCGAGCTCGTGGAGGCCGGCGCCGACGTCCACCGCGTCTTCCAGAGCGTCTACGAGACGGTCCAGCTCGCGAAGCTGAAGCTGCTCGCGCGGGCGCTCGAGCGCGCACAGGTGTACGAGGGAGGCGGGATCGTCGTCTCGTACCTGCTCAAGACCGACTTCGGGGAGGTCGGCGCGTCCGAGCCTTACTCCGAGGGGATCATCGACTTCCTGCGGGCGGTGGAGGGCGCCGAGATGGCTGCGCTGATCCGCGAGCCGCCGATGCCGGGCCGTCCTGCGCGTCGCGTGAGCCTCCGCTCGAGCTCCGACGAGCTCGACGTCTCCGCGATCGCCCGTGCCTCGGGCGACGGCGGCGGCCACCGACAGGCGGCGGGGTTCTCGTCGGAGCAGGAGATCCCGGAAATCGTCGACTTCATCCGGTCGGAATACGCGAAAGCTAGACAGTCGATGTCACGATCTCGCGCGTCCGGGGCCGCGATCTGACGCGTCTGGGCCGCTACCGCACCCGGCAGCGCCCCGCACGCGGGTCGCCGCCAGGCGCGTCCGCTTCACGCCGCCGCGTCGTCACCGATGCCGGCGGGCATCGGCGACGCCTCGCCGCCGCGCCCCAAAGCGGCCAGCTCGCGTCCCGAACCTGCGATCTCGTGTCATCGCCCGCCTGATGCGGCGCGGGTCGCTTGATCCGTCGGGGCTCGTCCTCGTCGACAAGCCCGAAGGACCCTCGTCGTTCGCGATCGTCCGCGACCTGAGGCGGCAGACCGGAGCGCGCGCTGGGCATGCGGGCACGCTCGACCCGTTCGCGACGGGGCTACTGCTCGTCCTGCTCGGGCGCTCGACGAAGCTCGCCCAGCGGTTCGTCGGCCTCGACAAGCGCTACCGGACGGAGATCGACCTCTCGGCGAGGACGACCACCGGCGACCGTGAGGGTGAGGTGATCGAGCAGCAGGAGCCGCCGTGGCGGGAGGAGCTCGAGGCGCGGCTGGAGCACTTCCGCGGCGAGGTCGACCTGCCAATCCCGGCCGCCTCCGCGGTCAAGGTTGGCGGCGAGCGCGCCTACCGGCTGCACCGGAAGGGCGTGACCGTCGAGATGCCGGTTCGCCGCTCCACGATCCACTCGCTCGAGCTCGTCGACTACGACGGGCGGATCGCGACGCTCGACCTGCTCGTCGGGTCCGGTACCTACGTCAGATCGATCGCCGACGAGCTCGGCGGTCACTGCCGGAAGCTGCGACGGACCGAAGTCGGCCCGTTCCGGGTCGAGGATGCCGACCCGTCGCGGATCCTGTCCCCGGAGGAGGCGCTGGCGGCGCTGTGAGCGCGCGGGCCATCGCGGTCGGAACCTTCGACGGCGTCCACCTCGGCCACCGCCGTGTGATCGAGTCGGCGCAGGACGCCGGACTGCGGACGGCGGTCGTGACCTTCGATCCTCATCCGCGGATCGCGCTCGGGAACCGCGTCGAGCTCCTGACGACGCTGGAACGGCGGATCGAGCTACTGCGGGAGCTCGGCGTCGATGACGTCCGGGTGGTCCCGTTCACGTCGGATCTCGCCCTGTCCACCCCCGAGGAGTTCGTGGACGCCGAGCTTCGGCCGCTGGACGCCACGGTCGTCGCGGCGGGCGAGAACTTCCGCTTCGGACGCGGCCGCTCCGGCGACCTCGACACGCTCGAGCGGCTGGGATTCGACGTCCGGCGCGTCCCGCTCGTCGACGGCGTATCGTCGAGCCGGATCCGCCAGCTGATCGCCGCCGGCGAGGTCGCGGGGGCGGCGAAGCTCCTGGGCCGGCCGCCCGAGGTGGAGGGGACGGTCGTCGCCGGTGACGCCCGGGGCGGGACGCTCGGCTACCCGACCGCCAACCTCACGGTGCCGCGTGAGCTGATCGTGCCGGGGTACGGGATCTACGCTGGTCAGGTCGGGGACCACCGGTCGGCGATTTCGATCGGGGTCAACCCGCACTACGGCGGCGACGAGCTCCGGGTCGAGGCGTTCCTGCTCGACTTCGCGGGCGATCTCTACGGGCAGCGGCTCATCGTCGAGTTGTGGCAGCGCCTGCGCGAGGAGCGCGCCTTCGGCTCCGAGCAGGAGCTGATCGATCAGATCGGCCGAGACGTCGAAGCGGCACGGGCGGCGACGAGACCGGCGTAAGCATTCGCAAGTTTCTGCTCTTTGCGGGATCTTGTGTCGTGTGGGAGACGATCGGCGATCGCTGTCACCGATCCAACGAGTCCGCTGCCTGGGCTGCGGCGTCGTATACGTGAAGCCGACGGGTGGCGGCACGGTCGGCGCCAACCCCGGCTGCCCGGAGTGCGGCTACGTCGGCTGGGGCCTCGAGCACGCGCCGGTCACGCAGGATGCCGCGCCGCGCCGCTCCGTCGCGGATCGCCTGCGGCGCCGGACCGGGTGACGAGGCTCACGCCGCCGAAGTAATGGTGCGGCGCAGGCCAGGGCCGGATGGTGAACCCCGCCGCCTCCAGCTCGCCTGGGACGTGATCGGGGAAGCCGGGTTCGAGGTGGACGAGCTCGGCCACGGGGTGGAGTCGCGGGCGGTTCACGGCATCGCCGGGGCTCAGGCCGTCGTCGAGCACGCCGGAGAGCACCTGGACGAGCGCGCTGCGGAGCCGCGTCCCGCCGGCCGCTCCCACCGCTAGCGCCAGCCCTTCGCGGTCGCGCCCGACGATCGGGGCCATCATGCTTGCCATCCGCTCGCCTGGCTCGAGCTCGCGGACGATCAAGTCAGCCTCGCCGAGCATGCTGTTCAGCTGGACGTCGAGGCCGGGCAGCCAGTCGCCCGAGCCGAGGCCGAGGCTCGTGGTCAGCACGACCGTGTTCCCGTCCCCGTCGACCACGGTCAGATTCGTCGTGTCTCCGTTCCGCTCAAGCCCGTCCCGAAGGGCCAGCGCGATCTTTACGGGACCAGGTCCTGTTAGGGAAGCGAGCACCGGTAGCGGGCTGTTCAAGCCGGCTCGCGTCTCGAGCGTGACGCCTCTGAACGTGGCCTGCATGGGCGGGGCCCAACGGGGCTCGTAGGTGGAGAGATCCTCGGGCGTCACGAGGCCGCCTCGTTCGTCCATCAGGTCGAGGAGCGCCCGCTGCAGGGTCGGGCTTCTGGCGCCCTCGGCCGCGACAGCCTCGAGTGCTGGGACGAGGCCGGGCTGGTCGAGCCGGTCGCCGTCCTCGAGGAGCCGGCCGCCGGGCGAGTAGATCCGCCCGCCCTCGTGCATGGTCATCACGGGCGCGAGCATCCGCAGGCAGGCCGTGTGCGCGGGGAGCATCTCCACGCCGCCGCGCGCCAGACGCAGCGCCGGCTCGATGAGCCGCGGCCAGGGGAGGCTTCCGTGCGCACGCCAGAGCTCGCCGAGGCCGGGAAGGACGCCCGGCACCCCGCAGGAACCGACCCCGACGGCGTAGTGGACGAGCTCGGTCCCGAACGGGATCGCGAGGCGGGTGAGCTCCACCTCGCGCCGCTCAGCGCCGAGCCCCGGCACCGCGACGAAGAAGTCGAGCGTCCTCGTCTCGCCTTCCCAGAGCACCGCCGCGTGGCCGCCGCCGAGCAGCCCGGTCATGACCGTTTCGGCCACGCAGGACGCCAGCGACGCGGCGACCGCCGCATCCGCCGCGTTCCCGCCCTCCTCGAGGATCTCGATCCCGGCGTCGACGGTCGCCGGATGTCCGGCGGCGACGGCGGCTTTCATGCGTTGCTACCCTACCCGGGCCCGCAGATCCGGCTCGCCATGCCGCTTCCGCATGGCCGGCGGGGACTGCGGATTCGCGTATCAAGGAGGCTCAATGACCCTCAGCAAGGAAGCAAAGCAGGAGATCATCGGCAAGCACGGCCAGGGCGCCGCCGACACAGGCTCCGCCCAGGTGCAGATCGCGCTACTCACTGCGCGCATCAACGAGCTGACCGAGCACCTCAGGACGCACGCGAAGGATCACTATTCGCGGCGCGGCCTGCTCAAGCTCGTCGGCCGAAGGCGCCGGCTCCTGAACTACCTGCAGCGCAAGGATCTCGAGGGGTATCGAGCCCTGATCAAGGAGCTGGGCCTCAGGCGCTGAACCCGAGACCCCGGCAGAAGCAGGAGGGTGGAAGTTTGGGCGAGCTCCTCCGAAAGGGAGTTGGTTCAAACCTCCACCTTCCACGAAAAGTGGAGGAACGATGAGCGTTGCAGTAGCAGGCCCGACCAAGGTCTCCGTGGAGATCGGTGGTCAGGAGCTGAGCTTCGAGACCGGCAAGCTGGCCAAGCAGGCCGACGGCGCCGTGGTCGTCCGTTCGGGCGACACGATGGTGCTGGCGACGGCGCAGGGGCGGATGGAGGCGCGCGAGGGCGCGGACTTCTTCCCGCTCACCGTCGACGTCGAGGAGCGCATGTACGCCGCGGGGAAGATCCCCGGCGGCTTCTTCAAGCGTGAGGGGCGCCCCACCGAGCGGGCGATCCTGACCGCGCGGATGATCGACCGCCCGATTCGGCCGCTGTGGCCGAAGGGCTTCCGCAACGAGGTACAGGTGATCTGCACCGTCCTCTCCGCGGACATGGTCGTCCCGCACGACATCCTGTGCATCAACGGCGCCTCGGCGGCGCTGATGATCTCGCCGCTGCCCTTCATCGGGCCGGTCGGCGCGGTTCGCGTGGCGCTGGTTGACGACGAGTTCGTCTTCAACCCGACGCTCGAGCAGAGCGAGGAGAACGGCGCCCTCGACCTGATCGTCGTCGGCACGAAGGACGGCCTCACGATGGTCGAGTCCGGCGGCGACGAGATCCCCGAGGAGCGGCTCCTCGAGGCGCTCGAGCTGGCGCACGCCGAGATCGTCCGGATCTGCGAGGTGCAGGAGCAGCTTCGCGAGCAGGTCGGCAAGCCCAAGTGGATCGACCCCGACGTTACGGCCGAGCTCGAGCAGCGCCTCGCCGGCCGCATCCGCGAGTCCATCCAGGAGGTCGGCCTCCGCGAGGCCGCCGCGACCGTGGAGGAGATCCTCACGGAGGAGACCCCGGCGATCGAGATGACCTCGAGCGAAGACGACATCGTCAAAGGAGTCCAGTACAAGCAGAGCCTCGACCAGATCCTCGATCGCGAGCGCATGGCCGCCGTCGAGCGGCCGGTCCGCGACCAGTTCGAGGACGCGCTCCGCGAACTGACCGAGGCCGAGCAGGACTCGAAGGAGCTGCGCTCAGCCAAGCGCCGGCTGCTCTTCGACCGGATCATCGAGACGGTCGAGCTGCCGTTCCCGGTCGGCCCGGCGACGGTCGATGGCGAAGGCCCCGTCGTCAAGGACTCGCTCACCCGTTCCTGGGTGAAGCGGGCCGCCGAGGCGATCTACAAGGACCTCGTCCGGAAGAAGATCGCCGTGGACAAGCGGCGCCCGGACGGTCGTGCCGCCGACGAGATCAGGCCGATCGAGTGTGAGGTCGGAGTGGCGCCACGCACGCACGGCTCGGGGCTCTTCACCCGCGGCCAAACGCAGATCATGTCGCTGCTCACGCTCGGCACCGCCAAGGAGGGTCAGCGGATCGACGACCTCTCCCTCGAGCAGGAGCGGCGGTTCATGCACCACTACAACTTCCCGCCCTACTCGGTCGGCGAGACCGGGTTCATGCGGGGGCCGAAGCGCCGCGACATCGGCCACGGTGCGCTCGCGCAGCGGGCGCTGGAGCCGATCATTCCGGCGCCGGAGGACTTCCCGTACACGATCCGCATCGTCTCCGAGACGCTCGAGTCGAACGGCTCGTCGTCGATGGGCTCGGTCTGCGGCTCGACGCTCGCCCTGATGGACGCCGGCGTTCCGATCAAGGAGCCGGTCGGCGGCATCGCCATGGGCCTCGTCAAGGAGGGCGACGACTACGTGATCCTGACGGATATCCAGGGCGCGGAAGACCATCTCGGCGACATGGACTTCAAGGTCGCCGGCACCCGTGACGGTGTGACCGCGCTCCAGATGGACATCAAGATCACCGGCGTCACGCAGGAGATCATGCGGAGCGCGCTCGAGCAGGCCAAGCGGGCCCGCGAGTCCATCCTCGACAAGATGCTGGAGGCGATCTCCGAGCCGCGCGGCGAGCTCCGGGGCCATGCGCCGCGCATCTCGACGATCAAGATCAACCCGGACTTCATCGGGATGGTGATCGGCAAGGGCGGCGAGACGATTCGCGCGCTCGAGGGCGACTACGACGTCCAGATCGACATCGAGGAGGACGGCACGATCCTCATCTACGCGACCGAGGGTGACAAGGCCGAGGCCGCGATGACCGCGATCAACGACCTGACGAAGGAGCCGGAGGTGGGGGACACCTACACCGGCAGGGTCGTCAAGACGACGCAGTTCGGCGCCTTCGTCGAGCTGAAGAAGGGGACGGACGGCCTGCTCCACGTCTCGAACGTCGGCCCGGGCCGGGTCGGCCATATCGAGGACGTGATCAACCGGGGTGACGTGCTCGACGTCGTCGTCCAGGAGGTCGACAAGGACCGCGGCCGGATCGGCCTCAAGCTGGTCGCGAAGCACGAGAACGGCTCGATGGTCTCCCCAGAGGAGCTGATCGAGCGCGCGAAGGACGCGCCCGAGCGGCCGCGGGAAGAGCGTCCTCCGCGCCGCGATGGCGATCGCGGGCGCGGCCGCGGCGGCGGTCGCGGCCGGCGCGACTAGGGACGAGCGAGGGCGGCGCGAGCCGCCCTCGTCACGTCAGCGCCTGTTGACAGTCCGCGTGGGTGAAAACGCGAACGGGAAGGGTTCAGCCAGTTAGCGCCAACTTCCGTGGGCAGCAAACAGAAGATTTGCGTACTTTCGACCGTGCTGGGCTCACCTGTGGACGGTTCGGGCGTTCTGTGGACGACTGCGCGCCGGCGAGGCCTCGGCCAGCCGTCGTCTAGCGGTTCCTGCGCGCCGGCCCGCGGCTGACGACGACCGCGACCCTCGCGCCGTTCGAGAGCCTCCGGCGCGCGCGTGGGTTCTGCGTCCGGACGCGCTGCCTCGGCGCCGTCGAGTAGACCCACCTGACAACGCCGAGCCGGCACCGGCTCGCCCGGAGCGCACGGCTCGCTGTGGCAAGCCGGAGCGCGACGAGCCTCGGAACGACGCACGGAGCAAGCGCGGGTGACCGGACGACGGGCGCCGGTGGCGCGGGTGGTAGGGGTGGCGGGGGCGGCGGCGAAGCCGGCGGCGGCGGCGGTTGCGGCTGTGGCGACGCCGCAAAGTTCGCCGTGTAGGCAGTCGTCACCGCCGGAGCGACGATCGTCTGGCCGCGGGCGCCGCCGTTCGACCAGGCCGCGAAGAGCAGGCCGGCCTGAGGCGTCGGCGCCGACACGTCGACGTGGGAGCCGACGATCACGGTGCGGTCGAACGGCGCCGGCCCGGCCGCGCTTCCGACGACGAGCTGAAGCCCCGCCGGCTCCGTCAGGAAACGCAGCAGAACCGTGAGCGGGTCGAGCCGGACGCTCTTCGTCGTCGACAGCCCCTCGGAGTCCGTCGCGGTCAGCGTGAGCTCGAGGTAGGACGGGTAGTCGTGGTCCGGCGCGGCGAACGCGCCGCTCGACACGCCGTCGAAGCTTTGGACCGCGTGGGTATGACAGGTCGCGGGGCAGTGGTGGAGGACGAGTTGCCAAGTGAGGTTGGAGGCGGGAAGGACGCCCTCGTTCGGGTCCGTGGCCGAGCCGGAAAAGCTGATCGGGTCACCGACCCGCCAGGTCGTGCCCGCCGTCGGCGCGCTGATCGTCACCTGCGGCGGCGCGTTGTCGGCGCTCACCACGACCGTCGAACTGCCCGTGCCGCCGTTCCGTGTGTCCGTCACCTTGAGGCGGACGGTGTGAGTCCCCTGCGCGAAGGTGCGGACCGGCCGCGCGGCGGTCGAGTCGGTCGTCCCGTTGCCGTCGATGTCCCAGGCGTAGGAGAGGCTGGTGCCGCCGTCGCTGTCGCGTGACCCCGTTCCGTCCAGCTGAACCGTGAGCGGAGCGGGTCCGCTCTGCGGGTCGGCCGTCGCCACCGCGACGGGCGGCTTGAAGCTGATCCGCCGGATCGTGCCGCCGGTGAAGTCAGCATAGAAGAGGTCGCCGCCGGGGCCGAGCTCGAGCTTGACGGGCCCGTTCGCGTCGGTCTCGAACGCCGCGCGGGTCGCCGGGTCGGGCAGGCCGCCCGCGCCTGCCCGCATCGTCCAGATGCAGTTGCGGGAGTAGTCCGCAGCGAAGAGAGCTCCGTCGTAGCCCGGGTAGGACGCGCCCTGATAGAAGGCAAGGCCGGAGATCGACGAGCTGCCGGCTGCGCAACCGGCGACGGCCTGGTCGTGCCGGTAGGAGAAGTACGGCCCCAGGACGGCGCCGGAAGAGCCGTAGAGCGCCTCGCAGAGCGGCAGGTTCAGGGCGTCGTACGTGCCCTGAACGGCGCCGCCCTCGTAGCACGGCCAACCGAAGTTCCTCAGGGTGGAGTCGACGGGCACCCGGTTGATCTCCTCGGTCGTATCCCAGCCGACGTCCCCGACCCAGAGCTCGTTCGTGCCGGGCCGGCGGGTGAACCGGAAGGGATTCCGGAAGCCGTGGGCCACGATCCGGCGCGCGTTCGCGTCGCCGTCGAACTGCAGCGGGTTGCCGGAAAGGCCGGCGCCGGTGCGGCGGTCGACGCGGATGATCGAACCGTCGAGGGTGACGGGGTCGCCGCCGCTTCTCGTCCGCAGGTCCTGCGAGCGCAGCGCGCCGCCCTCGGACGGAGGGTCGCTGCAAGGATTCACGGGGTCGCCGCGCTGGCCGTGGTCGGCGAACGTGAAGCTCGCGCCGTCGCCGGCACTCGCGTAGAGCGAGCCGTCCGCGCCGAACTCCAGGTCGCCGACGGAGTGGCTCGGGTACTGCTGGCACCAGCCCTCGATCAGAACCTGCTCGGAGCCGGTCATCTGGTCGCCTGCGGCCTGGAGCCGGGACAGCCGCCCGCCGATCACACAACCGTCGGTCAGCGGGCCGGGCGGCGTGGGGCAGAGGTCGCCCCAGGGCTCGCTGTCGTAGGCGTACAGGACGTAGACGTACGGCTCCGTCGGAAAGCCGGGGTCGAGAGCGAAGCCGAGCAGGCCGCGGTCCCAGTAGTCGTGAACCTTCGCGCCCAGGTCGGCGAAGAGCGCCGGGGTCGTGTCGTCGAGGCTCGCGTAGACGAGGATCCGCCCGTTCTTCTGGGCCACGAAGACCCGCCCGTCGGGTGAGAACTCGACCGCGGTCGGGTTGGTGAGATCGCTGATCACGGCCGTGTCGCGGAATCCGGAGGGCGGGGTTCCCGCCGCCGCCACCTCCGGGCTCAGGAGCGCGAGCAGGAAAAGCAGCCCGCATGCAGGGGCTTTCCACCGCCGCGCCGCTCTCGACCCCAACCTGTTCTCAGAGTAGACCTCTGCGGCCCCATGTGCCAGAGGGGCAGCGCCGATTACGATCCGTCCGATGCAGAAGTACGTTGTCTCCGAGCTCGACTCGGGCCAGCGGGTGATCACGGAGCGCCTTACGCACGTGCGCTCCGTCGCGCTCGGCTACTGGATCGGAGCGGGCTCGCGCGACGAGCGCCCTGAGCGAGCCGGCGTCTCCCATTTCATCGAGCACCTGCTGTTCAAGGGGTCGGAGCGGTACACGGCCCAGGAAATCGCCGAGGTCTTCGACGGGCTGGGCGGCGAGCTGAACGCCGCCACCTCCCGGGAGCACACCGTCGTCTACGCGCGGGTCGCCGATCACCACCTCGAGACGGCGGTCGACGTGATGAGCGACATGGTCTTCGCGCCGGCTCTCGCCGAGGTCGACTCCGAGCGCGAGGTCGTGCTCGAGGAGATCGCGATGTACGAGGACCAGCCGCAGGAGCTCGTGCACGATCTGATCGCCGAGGCCGTCTTTGGCGACCACCCGCTGGGGCGCCCGGTGATCGGCACGGCCGAGGTGATCTCGACGATCTCGCGCCGCTCGATCACCGCCTCGCACCGCTCGATGTACGTCCCGGGGAACGTGGTCTTCGCGGCGGCCGGGAATCTCGACGCGAACAAGCTGCTCGGCTTGCTGGAGCAGGCAGAGCAGAAGGTGCGGGAGACGCCCGCGAAAGCTCGCCGCGTGCGCTCGCCGCTCGTGAAGGCGCCGCCTCCGAGCCTCCGCTTCGTCCGCAAGGACACCGAGCAGTACCACGTCTGCCTGGCGGCGCCGGGCATCGCGCGGACGGACCGCCGCCGCTTCGCCGCCTCGCTGCTCGACGCCATCCTCGGCGGCTCCGCCTCCTCGCGCCTCTTCCAGGAGATCCGCGAGAAGCGCGGCATGGCCTACGCCGTCTACAGCTTCGCCTCCCAGTACACGGACACGGGCCAGTTCGGCCTCTACGTCGGGACCCGGGAGGAGAACCTCCAGGACTGCCTCGCGATCGCCGCCGAGCAGATCGCCGAGATCGCCGAGGGCAAGCTCAAGCCGAACGAGCTCGACCGCGCGAAGGAGAACCTCAAGGGCCGGATCCTGCTCTCGATGGAATCGACGTCGAACCGGATGAGCCGGCTCGGGAAGTCGTTGATCACCGACACGGAGCTGCTCTCGCTCGACCGGATCGTCGCGGAGATCGACGCCGTGGAGGCGGATGCGCTCGCCGAGCTGGCGGAGATGCTCATGGCGCCCGAGCGCCTCTCGGCCGCCGGCATCGGCCCGAGCGAGGACAAGTTTCTCGCCGCCGTCGAGCGCGTCAATCCGACGCTCTCGGCCGCCGCGGCGTGAAGGTAACGCTCAACGGGCGCAGCGGGAAGGTGGGGTCGGTGCTCGCCCCGGCGCTGGAAGGGGCGGGGCACGAGCTGGTGGAGCTCGGGCAAGCCGACGCGATGGTGGATTTCACGGTGCCCGAGGCGGTGGAGGGAAACGTCCGCGCCGCGCTCGAGGCAGGCGTCCCTGCGGTCGTCGGAACGACCGGCTGGGATCCCGGCGCGTTCGACGCGCTCGCGAGGGAACGGGGCGTCCAGCTCTTCTACGCGCCGAACTTCGCGATCGGTGCGGTGCTGATGATGCGGCTCGCCGGCGAGGCCGCGCGATTCCTCCCGCGGGCGGAGGTCGTGGAGCTGCACGCGGAGACGAAGAAGGACGCGCCTTCGGGGACCGCCAAGGCGACCGCCGAGCGGATCGGGGGCGCCGAGATCCACTCCGTGCGGCTGCCCGGGCTCGTCGCGCACCAGGAGGTGCTCTTCGGCGGTGAGGGCCAGTTGCTGACGATCCGCCACGACGCGTTCTCCCGTGAGGCCTACGTGCCGGGCGTCCTGCTGGCGCTCGAGAGGCTCCACACGTTGCCGGCGGGACTGACCGTGGGGCTTGAGCAACTCCTCTGATGGAGCTCGACGTTCAGGACGGCGACATCGCGGCGCTCGAGGTCGACGCGATCGCCAACGCCGCCAACGACCGGCTCTGGATGGGGAGCGGCGTCGCGGGCGCGATCAAGCGCGCGGGCGGCGAGGAGATCGAGCGCGAGGCGATGCAGCAGGGACCGATCGAGGTGGGGGAGGCGGTGGCGACGAGCGGCGGCAGGCTCCCGGCGCGCTGGGTGATCCACGGCGCGGTGATGGGCCAGGACCTCCGAACGAACGGCGAGCTCGTGCGGAGGACGACCGAAAGCTGCCTCCGGCTCGCCGACGAGCTCGGCGCCGAGTCGCTCGCACTTCCGGCCTTCGGAACCGGCGTGGGCGGCTTTCAGGTGGACGAGTGCGCCAGGATCATGGTCGAGGCGGCACGGGCCCACGAGCCGAGGTCGCTGCAGCGTGTCATCTTCGCCGTCTTCGGGCCCGACGCGCGAATGGCCTTCGAGGCAGGACTCGCGGCGGGTCGGGAGTAAGATCGAGTCGTGCTCGGCGAGGTCCTCACCGCCAGCGTCACGCCGTTCGACTCCGACGGCGCGGTCAACCTCCCGAAGTTCCGCGAGCTCGCGTCGTTCCTCGTCGACAACGGCTCGGACGGTCTCGTCGTCACCGGTACCACGGGCGAGTCGCCGACGCTGACGGACGATGAGCGCTTCACGCTCTACGATGCCGCCGTCGAGACGATCGGCGACCGCGCCACGGTCGTCGCCGGAACCGGGACATACGACACGCGCCACTCGGTCCACCTGACGGAAAAGGCGCACGAGCTCGGCGTCGACGGCTTCCTGGTCGTGACGCCGTACTACAACAAGCCGCCGCCGCGCGGGATCGTCGAGCACGTGAAGGCGATCGCCGCGGTGACGGACAAGCCGATCGTCTACTACAACATCCCGGCCCGCGTCGTGAACCTGGTCGAGGTCGAGACGCTGGCCGAGCTGGCCGAGATCCCGAACGTCGTCGCCGTCAAGCAGGCGTGGGACGACCTCGAGCAGGCGCGCCGGATCGTGGACGAGACGGGGCTCGCGCTCTACGCCGGCGACGACAACCTGATCCTCCCATTCCTCCGTGTCGGCGCCACGGGCGGGGTCTGCGTCCACACCCACGTCGTCGGCCCGCAGGTGAAGGAGCAGGTGACCCGGTTCAAGGCCGGTGACGCCGAGGCGGCGGACCGGATCGACGAGGAGCTCCAGCCGGCCTACGAAATCCTCAGAGTCACCGTCGGCCCGATCGGGATCAAGGCGGCGCTAAACCTGCTCGGCCACGGCGTCGGCGCTCTGCGGCTGCCGCTCGTCGAGGCGACCGAGGACGAGCAGGCGACGATCCGGGGCTGTCTCGAGCGCCTCGGGGCGCTCGTCGCGACGCCGGCCTAGTCAGGAGACGACGGTCAGGCGCCGTTCCGGCGGCGCCGAGGCGGGAGCGTCGGCGATCGCGAGCCCGATCCGGTCGAGCTGCATCCGCGCCGCGGCGAGCACGTGCCCCGGCGGCCGCGTCGCCCCGCCGAGCACGAGGAACCCGACCAGTGCGCTGTTCTCGCGGCGGAGCGGCAGCGCCACCGAAGCGCCGTCCCGCCCGAGCTCGGAGCCGTCGTCGAGGATCAGCTCCTCGTCCGACTCGGACTCACGGAGGAGCCAGCTCGTCAGCTCCGCGGCCGGGACGCCGCTCGAGCCGCGAGCCAGCTCGATCCTGCCGTCGGTGCCGTCCTCCTGCCAGGCGACGAGGAGCGAGTACTCGAGCGGCCAGGCCGACTCGAACGCCCCGGTCAGCGCGACGAAGAGCGCAGTACGGTTGAGCGGCCGTTCCACCGCCTCCTCCAGCGCGCGGCCGAGGCGGCGCGCGCGCCTGCGGGCGAGGCCCCAGACCGCCAGCGCGACGAGCGAAACACCCGCGCCCGCGATGGTGAGCTCGATCAGGTCGATGCCGAGCCCGACCAGCGCGAGGACCGCGCCGAGCACGACCACGAGCTCCGGCCGATGCCGGACGCTCCTCCGCGCCTGGTAGGAGGGAGCCGCGCCGGAGCCGTGACGGATCGACGCGAGCTCGTCACTCGAGAGGACGTCCCGCGGGCGCTGCCCGCGCTTGAGTGCCGCGAACGCCTTGACGACGGCGGGGTGGAACTGGGAGCCCGCGTTGCGCTCGAGCTCCGCGAGCGCCTGCTCCGGCGTGAAGGTGTCGCGGAACGGGCGGTCCGAGGTCATCGCGTCGTAGGCGTCCGCGACGATCAAGAAGTGCGCCGCCAGAGGCACGTCCTCGCCGCGGGCGCCGTAGTAGCCGGACCCGTCATAGCGCTCACGGTGGTACTCGACCGCTTTCGCCTGCTGCGCGGCGAAGCGGAAGCGCTGGAGCAGCCGCGCAGACAGCCGCGGCGAGCGGCGGATCGCCTCCCAGTCGTGTGTGTTCAGGAGGCCGGTCTTCCGCAACGCGGCCGCGTCGACCGCGACCTTGCCGAGATCGTGGAGCCGCCCGGCCCACCACAGGCGCTGCGCGTCCCCCTTCGGGAAGTTCAGCGCCTCGGCGAGCTCCCGGACCAGCTGAGCAACCCGAAGCGAGTGCCGGTGCGTCGAGGCGTCGCGCTCGTCGACGAGGTTGGCAAACGTCTCGAGCGCCGACGCCACCTCCCGACGGGAGACGATCATCCGGGCGTAGAGCCGCTCGATCAGCAGCAGCACGGGGACGAGCAGCGCGGCATTCCAGAGGTTCGCGTCGGCTGCGATCGCGACCGCGGCCCCCAGGGCGACCTCGGCCCCGGCCGAGAGCAGGTCGGGCTCGAACGCCGAGGCTCCCGCACCGAGGCGGGCGACGAGCGTCTTCGTGACCGAGAAGGCGACGCCGAGCAGCACGAGCCCGAGCAGGTCGTCGGGGAGCGCGACCGAGCCGGTGCCGGAGCCGCCCAGGACGTACGCCCAGCCGCCCGCGAAGGCCGCCAGGCCGAGCGAGAGACCGCGGATCGCGCTCTCCCGCCAGCCGTCTCCCTGCAGGCGCCGCACCGGCGGCACGCAGGCGGCGGAGACGAGCAGCGCGTACCACGGGCCGAGCAGGATCGCCGCAGCCGCGGCCAGGGGCGCGGCGATCGAGAAGCGGTCCGCCTCCTCCGGGTTGCCGAGGTCGTCGTCACGCCGGTGGAGGAGCTCGGCCGCGATCAGGGCAGCAGCAAACAGGAGCAACGCCCGCATATCGCACTGGATCGGCGTTCCGGACTCATCCCTTGAACGGGGGACGCACCACCCAGCGCTCCCTACAATGCCGCGATGGCCGAGGACACCCTCAGGATCATCCCGCTCGGCGGCGTCGGCGAGGTCGGCAAGAACATGACCGTCTTCGAGCGCGACGAGGGGATCGTGATCGTCGACGCCGGGCTCGCGTTTCCGAGGGACGAGCACCTCGGCGTCGATCTGATCCTCCCGGACGTCAGCTACCTCGCAGACCGGCGCGACCGGGTGCGCGCGGTGATCCTCACGCACGCGCACGAGGACCACGTCGGCGCGCTGCCCTACCTCCTCCGGGAGGTCGGCGTCCCCGAGGTCTGGGGCACGAGGCTCACGCTCGGCCTCGCGCAGTCGAGGCTTGACGAGCACGGGCTGCTGCAGGCCGCGGAGCTGAAGGAAGCGCGGCCGGAGGACGGCCCGACGCGGATCGGCCCGTTCGACGTCGAGTTCGTGCGCGTGGCGCACTCGGTCCCGGACGCGGTCGCCGTCGTGCTCGAGAGCCCGGCGGGACGGGTGCTCGTGACCGGCGACTGGAAGCTCGACCAGACGCCCGTGGACGGGCTCCGTACGGACGTCGGGCGGCTGGCGGAGCTCGGAAGCCAGGGCATCGACCTGTTGCTCGGCGACTCGACGAACGCCGAGCGGCCCGGCTTCACCGGCTCCGAGCGCCTCGTCGGCGAGGCCTTCGACCAGATCATTCCGCGACGGCAGGGCCGGATCCTCGTCGCCTGCTTCGCCTCGAACGTCCACCGCATGCAGCAGGCGATCGACGTGGCGATCGAGGCTGACCGAAAGGTCGCGGTCGTCGGGCGCTCGATGCGGAAGAACCTGAACATCGCGCGGAACCTCGGCTACATCCAGGTGCCGGAGGAGACGCTGATCCGGCCGAACCAGCTCGAGGAGTACCGGCCGGGCGAGGTGCTCATCCTCTGCACGGGAAGCCAGGGCGAGCCGATGTCGGCGCTGACGCGGATCGCGTACCACGACCATCCGGCCGTCTCCGTCGACCGAGGTGACACCGTGATCATCTCGGCGAAGCCGGTTCCGGGGAACGAGCTTCGCGTCCACGACTCGATCAACCAGCTCGCGAAGGCCGGCGCGGAGGTGCTCCACCAGGAGATCGCGCCTGTCCACGTCTCGGGTCACGCGTACGCCGAGGAGCTCAGGACCATGCTCGGGCTGGTGCGCCCGAAGGCCGTCATGCCCGTCCACGGCGAGTTCCGGATGCTGGCGGCGCACTCCCGGCTCGCGCAGGAGAGCGGTGTCCCGGCGGGGTCGATCTTGCTGACGGAGAACGGGTCGGTCGTCGAGTTGAGCCCCCAGGGCGCGCGAATCGTGGACGAGGTCGAAACCGGCGTCACCTTCGTGGATGGCCTGGGCGTCGGCGACGTCCAGGACGTCGCGCTGCGGGACCGCCGCCACCTGTCGGAGGACGGCGTCCTGATCATCGTCGCCACCGTCGGGGGCTCGAACGGCGTTCCGTCGAGCCGGCCCGAAGTGATCGCGCGCGGGCTCAGTGAACCGGGTCCGCTGCTCGAGGAGATGCAGGCGGAGGCGGACAAGGTGCTCCGCGACCTCCTCGCCCAGAACGTGACCGAGATCAAGCTCCTCCAGGAGCACCTTCACGACTCGATCGCGCAGCTGATTTACGACAGAACGGGGAGGCGGCCGATGATCCTCCCAGTCATAGTTGAGCTATGAAGCCGACCTGGGCCGAGGCCCTTCGCGAGAACGCGTACGAGGAGCTGACGGCGCAGCGCCTGATCGCCCAGTTCACGGCGTGCGAGGTCGCGGCGCTGGCGTTCTGCCGCCTGCTCGAGCGCTGGGCGAGGGGTGACGCGCAGCCGTCGACCGCGGGCCGGCGGCAGGCGGCGCTGCGGCGTGCGGCCGACCGGATCGAGACGGCGCTGACCGGCCTGGAGGACCCCCTGGGCCGGTACCTCCTGGAGCTCCAGCCGGAACTCGCCGAAGGACGCTCCTGGTACGGCGAGCCGAGCGCGGCGGAGCTCATGGAGTGGGGGCCTGTGCTGAGCCGGGCGGGCGTGGCGGTCTCCGCCGAGCGCGTGGCGCATGCGTACCTCGAGCTCGCGGTGCTCGTCCGGGCGCTGGAGGGGCTGACGACGGCCGTGCGCCTGCGGACGGCGCCGGACCGCTCGTCGCTCTGGGCCGGGCTCTTCGACCTGCGCGAGAACCTCCTCGACGGGGCGCTGGACGACCTCAGGGCGATTGCCGCCTGAACTGACGGTCGTCGGCTCGGCGAACCTCGATCTGGTCGCGCGGGTGCCACGGCTCCCGCGGCCGGGCGAGACGCTGACGGACGCGACGCTCGACCGCGTGCCCGGCGGCAAGGGCGCCAACCAGGCCGTCGGAGCCGCTCGTCTGGGCGCGCAGGTTCGGTTCTGCGGTGCCGTGGGGGCGGATGCGTTTGCGGAGGAGGCGCTCGCCGGGCTCCTTGAGGCCGGGGCCGAGCTCGAGCTGGAGCGGCGCAGGGACACCGGGATCGCGCTGATTCTGGTGGACGACGAGGGGGAGAATCAGATCGTCGTGGTGCCCGGTGCGAATGCGACGGTGAACGCGGTCGGAGGCGGGAACGTCCTCTGCCAGCTCGAGATCCCGGAGGAAACGGTGCGCGCGAACGCCGAGGCGGCGGACTGGTTCTGCCTCAACGCCGCGCCGGCGAAGCCGGTCGACGTCGAGCCCGACCTGCTCGTCGTCAACCGCTACGAGTACGAGGTCAACTCGCGCGGCAAGCTCGTGGCGCTGACGCTGGGGAAGGAGGGCGCAATGCTGCTCGAGGACGGACGGGAGGTGGCGCGGGCGGCACCGCCGAAGGTCCAGGCGGTCGACGGCACGGCGGCTGGCGACGCCTTCACCGCCTGCCTCGTCGTCTCGCACCTCGAAGGGCGGGACTGGGAGGAGGCGTTGCGACGGGCATGTGCCGCCGGCGCGATCGCGGCCTCACGTCCAGGAGCCCAGCCGTCGCTGCCGACGGCGGAGGAGGTGGACTCGATCCTTGGCTGAGCGCATCGTCATCGACTGTGATCCCGGCCACGACGACGCGATCGCCCTCCTGCTCGCCCTGGCAAGCCCGGAGGTCGAGCTGCTCGGCGTGACGACGGTCGCCGGGAACCAGACGCTGGAGAAGACGACGGCGAATGCGATTCGCGTGCTCGACTTCGCGGGCCGGGACGACATCCCCGTCGCCGCGGGCGCGGACCGACCGCTCGTGCGGGAGCGCCAGGTGGCCTCGCACGTACACGGCGAGACCGGCCTCGACGGGCCCGACCTCCCGCCGCCGCAGCGCGAGCCGCTCGACGAGCACGGAGTGGAGTTTCTGGCCCGTCACGTCCACGGGGCGACGCTCGTGCCGGTCGGGCCGCTGACGAACGTCGCGCTCCTTCTGGCGCGATACCCGGAGGTGCGGCCCTCGCGGATCGTGCTCATGGGCGGCTCCGTCGGGCTCGGGAACATCACGCCCGCGGCGGAGTTCAACATCTGGGCGGACCCGGAGGCGGCAGCGCGCGTCTTCGAGAGCGGCATCGAGATCACGATGATCAGCCTCGACGTCACGCACCAGGCGTTGCTGACGACCGCGAATGCCGATCGGCTCCGGGAGTCCGGCCGCACCGGACGCATGGTCGCCGAGCTCTACGACTTCTTCCACCGCTATCACGAACGGACGTATAACTTCGGCGGCTCGCCGATCCACGACGCAGTCGCACTCGCGTACGTCTTCCGGCCCGACCTCGTTCGGACCGAGCATCTCAACGTGGTGATCGACACGGGCCCAGAGCTCTCGCGCGGCCGAACGTACGTCGACCTCTGGCGCCGGACGGAGCGGCCGCCAAACGCGTACGTAGGGGTCGACATCAACGGCACGGCCTTCATCGACCTCCTGCTCGAACGCCTGCCGACGCTGGACTAGCCCCCGGCTGACGACTCGTCACACATTTGGTGCCGCTTCTTAACCGGACCTGGTCCCGTAAACGCGTGCGGGAGCAGGCGGCGCTTTGCAGCTGAGCCAAACGGCCCGCCGCTTCTTAACGGGACCTGGTCCCGTTAAGGACCGGAGGGAACGTCGGGACACCGGCGAAAGAGACGCCCATGGCCAAGCGGCGCGCGAAGCGCACCCTCCGACCTCGCACGCCTTCGCGCGTCCGCAAGCGCAAGCGCGCGACGAAGCAGCGGTCCCACCACCACCCGGAGCTGATCGGCCTCGGCCTGACGGCCGTCGGTCTCTTCCTCTCGACGCTCGTCTACCTGGGATGGGAGGGAGGCCGCGCCGGCGAGTGGATCGGCGACGGCATCTGGGGCGTCATCGGCGACGCGGGCTACCTCCTTCCCGCGGCGCTCGTGGTCGTCGGCGCGCTCATGCTCGGCCGGAGCGCGATCGTCGAGCTCAGGCCGTTCCGAACCGGGATCGCCGTCACGGCGCTCGGGCTGATGCTCGTTCTGGGCGCCCACGGCGGGATTGTCGGCAAGGCGCTGAACGAGATCGTCGGGACGCTCGTCGGCCACACCGGCATGCTGATCGCCGGGGTCACGGCTCTGACCGCGGGAGCCCTCCTCCTCTCGGGAGCCTCGGTCGGCGCGATCCTCCGCAGCTCCGCGCCGGCCATGCGGCGCGCCCGCACCGCGGCCCGCCGCAGCTTCGAGCGGGCGCCGCGCGAGGAGCTCGAGACGCTGCCCGAGCCGATCCCGTTCCGCCCGCGGAGGGTGGAGCCGCCGGTCGACGCCGTCGCGGACTTCCCCGACGTGATCTCGGAGAACGCACCGCCGCCGCTTCTGACCATGCACGGGGACGAGCCGACCGAGGAAAGCCAGCAGCAGGCGCTGTTCGAGCCGCCGAACCCCGCGAAAGCCGAGTACGTCCTTCCGGAGCCGTCGCTCCTGCGCCGCTCGCCGGCGAAGACGAACGGCAAGCAAAACCAGAACGAGCAGGCCTCACAGGCCGTCCTGCGCGCGCTCGCGGACTTCGGGATCGAGGCGCGCCTGGTCGGCGAGATCACCGGCCCGCGCGTCACCCGGTACGAGCTCCAGCTCGCGGCCGGCACCAAGATGTCGAAGGTCTCGGCGCTGAAGGACGACCTCTCCTACGCGCTCGCGACGACCGAGATCCGCATCCTCGCGCCGATTCCGGGGAAGCAGGCGGTGGGGATCGAGGTCCCGAACCTCTCCCCGAACCTCGTCACGCTCGGCGACGTCTACGACGACCTGCCCTCGAGCGCGAGCCCGCTCGCCGTCTGGCTCGGCAAGGACATCTCCGGCAACGCCGTCTGGACCGACCTCGCGCGCATGCCGCACCTGCTGATCGCCGGCACGACCGGCTCGGGCAAGTCCGGCTGCATCAACACGATCCTGAGCTCGATCCTGCTGCGGGCGACCCCCGACGACGCGCGGCTGATCCTGATCGACCCGAAACGAATCGAGCTCTCCCTCTACGAGAAGATCCCGCACCTGCTCACACCCGTCGTCTCCAGCCCCAAAGAGGCGGCAATCGTGCTCACCAACGTGCTCGCGGAGATGGAGCACCGCTACGAGCGGCTGAGCACCGTGCGGGCGCGCAACCTGCAGGAGGCGAATCGTGCCTTCCGTAGCCGCGGCGAGGAGCCGCTCCCGTACCTCCTCGTCGTGATCGACGAGCTGGCCGACCTGATGATGATCTCGCCGCAGCAGGTGGAGGATGCAGTCATCCGCCTGGCCCAGAAGTCACGCGCGGTCGGCATCCACCTCGTCCTCGCCACGCAGCGGCCGTCAGTGGACGTCATCACCGGGATGATCAAGGCTAACGTCCCGTCCCGGATCGCCTTCGCCGTCTCCAGCCAGACCGACTCGCGAGTGATCCTCGACCAGGCCGGGGCGGAGAGCCTGCTCGGGCAGGGGGACATGCTCTTCAAGCCGCTCGGCACCTCGCGCCTCCAGCGCGTCCAGGGCGCCTACGTCAGCGAGGAGGAGACCGCGCTCCTCGTGGAGCAGTGCCGGGAACAGCGGGGTCAGGAGCTCGACGAGTCGCTGCTGGAGGCGCCGGAGGCGCCGCCGGAGGGGGGCGAAGAGGGCGACGAGGACTTCGACCCCGATCAGGACCCGCTGCTCGAGAAGGCGATCGAGATCGTCGTCCAGACGCAGACCGCATCGGTCTCGCTGCTGCAGCGCCGGCTCCGGGTCGGCTACACCCGCGCAGGGCGCCTGATCGACATGCTGGAGCGGCGCGGGATCATCTCCGGATACGAGGGCTCGAAGCCCCGCCGTGTGCTCGTCGACGAGCGCCCGCTCGACCGGATTCCAGGCTAACTTTCCGACCCCCTGCGCGTCCAACGACAGGGGGTTAGCATCATCTTTTGCATCCTCCGGTAGCGAGGAAACCTTAGAAAGGGGAGGAATCAGTGAAGGTAAGACGACTCTTGCCTTGGGTCTCTGCGGTCGTCGCGATTGTGATGCTGTCTGTGGCAGCAGTTGCAGCATTCGCGGCGTCCTCGGCCCCGGGCAAGAAGGGCGCCACGACGACCCGCGTTGCGGTCGTCAGCGACATCGGCGGCCTGAACGACAAGGGCTTCAACCAGCTCTCGAACGTCGGCCTCCAGCGGGCGATCCGGGAACTGAAGATCCAGGGCCGAATGTACGTGACGAACTCGGCCAACGACCGGACGCCGAACCTGCGAACTGCCGCGCAGTCCGGCGCCGGGCTCGTCCTGCCGATCGGCGTGCTGTTCGCCTTCGGCCCGCTCGACGCGGTCGCTCCGAGCTTCTCGAATGTGAAGTTCGCCGGCATCGACGTGAGCTGGCCTGACCTGCAGTCGAAGCCGACGAACGTGCGCGGCGTGCAGTTCAAGGAGCAGGAGGCGGGCTATCTCGTCGGGTACATCGCCGGTTTGGTAGTCAAGGACCAGCGCGGACCGGACATCATCTCGGCCGTCGGCGCGAACCCGGTTCCCGCCATCGTCCGGTTCATCGCCGGCTACAAGGCGGGCGCCAAGCGCGCGAACAAGAGGGTCAAGGTCCTCGTGAACTACGCGCAGGACCCGACGTTCGCCGACCAGGCGAAGTGCAAGGAGACCACGCTCGACCAGATCGACCGCGGCACGAAGGTCGCGTTCATGGTCGCCGGCGGCTGCGGCCTCGGCGGTCTGACCGCGGCGAAGGAGAAGAGAATCTGGGGCATCGGCGTGGACGCCGACCAGTACTTCCTCGGCAAGCACATCCTCACGAGCGCCACGAAGCGGGTCGACACGGCCGTCTTCGACATGATCAAGAAGTTCAAGTCGAACCCTGCCGGGTTCCGCGGCGGCTTCAACACGACCTACAGCGTCAAGAACAACGGCGTCGGCTTCGGCCGCCTCTCGACGCGGCTCTCGAAGGCCAAGCGCGCCGAGTACACGCGGAAGGCCAACGTCATCAAGAAGCTGATCGCCCAGGGCAAGATCAAGCCCCCGGCGAAGTAGCACTCTCTCGTTCGGTTCTTAGGGGGCGGGCTCGGCCCGCCCCCTAAGATTGCTCCGTGGCGGAGCGGCGAGGCCCGGTACTCGAGCTACGGGGAATCACCAAGCGTTTTCCGGGCGTCCTCGCGAACGATCACGTCGACTTGGACCTCTACGACGGCGAGGTGCACGCGCTCCTCGGCGAGAACGGTGCCGGCAAGTCGACGCTGGTGAACGTCCTCTACGGGCTCTACCACCCGGACGAGGGCGAGATCCTGATCAACGGCAAGCCCGTCCGGATGCGTTCGCCGCGGGAGGCGATCGACAACGGGATCGGGATGGTGCATCAGCACTTCATGCTGATCCCGGTGATGACGGTCGCCGAGAACGTCGTCCTCGCCGCTGAGCCGCGCAAAGCCGGCGTCTTCCTCGACTACGACGCCGCCGTCAGGAGGGTGCGCGACCTCGCCGCGGCGTTCAATTTCGCGATCAACCCCGACGCGCGGGTCGAGAACATCACCGTGGGTCAGCAGCAACGGGTGGAGATCCTGAAGGCGCTCTACCGCGGCGCGGACATCCTGATCCTCGACGAGCCGACCGCGGTGCTGACCCCGCAGGAGGCCGACGAGCTGTTCGGGATCCTCAAGACCCTCCAGCGGGAGGGCATGTCGATCATCTTCATCAGCCACAAGCTCCGGGAGGTGCTCGAGATCGCGGACCGGATCACCGTCCTGCGCCGCGGGAAAAGGATCGAGACGGTTCCGCGTGAGGGAGCGACGCAGGACGGCCTCGCGCGCTTGATGGTCGGGCGCGAGGTGCTCCTCCGGGTGGAGAAGGCACCGGCGCAACCGACCGAGCCGCTCTTGGTCGTCGAAAACCTGACGGTTTTCGACGAGAGAGGGCTGCCGGCCGTCCAAGATGTGTCGTTCGGCGTTCGCGCCGGTGAAATCGTCGGCATTGCGGGCGTCGACGGGAATGGGCAGACCGAGCTCATCGACGCTCTCAGCGGGCTTCGGAGCGTCACCTCGGGAACGGTGAGGGTCGCCGGCAAGGACGTCACGACCGAGACGGCGCATCAGCACTACGACGCCGGTCTCGGCCACATCCCGGAGGACCGGCACCTGCGCGGGCTCGTCCTGGACTTCTCCCTCGCCGAGAACCTCGCCCTCCACGACTTCGAGAAGGAGCCCTACTCGCGGCTCGGCTGGCTCCGGCCTGGGCGGATGATCGTCGCCGCCCGGCGCCTCCTCAAGGAGTTCGACGTCCGCGGCGGCGGCCCGAAGACGCGCGCCGCCGCACTCTCGGGCGGAAACCAGCAGAAGGTCGTCGTCGCGCGCGAGGTGGCTCGTGATCCGCGAGCGCTCGTCGCCGCGCAGCCCACACGCGGCCTCGACGTCGGTGCGATCGAGTTCGTCCACCGGCGGCTCGTCGAGGAGCGCGACGAGGGTCGCGCGGTGCTGCTCATCTCGCTCGAGCTCGACGAGGTGCTCTCGCTCTCCGACCGGATCCTCGTCATCTACGAGGGCCGGATCGTGGCCGAGTACGGCCCGGATGTCTCCGAGCAGGAGCTCGGCATCGCCATGACCGGCGGGCTCGTGCCGGAAGCGGCCGCCTCGTGAGCGAGCCACAGCCCCCGCCACCGGGCCCACCTGAAGAAGCGGACGTCGCCGAGCCGAGCATCGAGGCGGATCCGGAAGCCCAGACGAGCCTCGCGGCTCGGTGGGACCTCTACCAGCGCACCGGCGGCGTGATCACACCCCTGCTGACCGCGATCTTCGCGTTCTTCGTCGGCGGCCTCGTCGTCCTCGTCACGACCGGGAAGAACCCGCTCAGCACCTATCGAGCGATCTTCGACGGAACCGGATTGAACTGGTTCTTCCCCTGGGTGACCGGCCAGGAGCGCGAATTCGCGGCGGAGGACCTCCAGCAGACGCTCCTGGTGACGACCACCCTGATCCTCGTCGGCATCGCGGTTGCGTTCGCCTTCCGCTGCGGCCTGTTCAACATCGGCGGCCAGGGCCAGTACATCGCGGGCATGATCGCCGCCCTTCAGGTCGGGGTCTGGCTACCCGATCTCGCCCACGTCCCGCACATGATCCTCGCGGCAGGGGCCGGCGCTCTTGCCGGCGCTGTCTGGGCCGGAATCGCAGGGATCCTGAAGGCGACGGTCGGCGCGCACGAGGTGATCTCGACGATCATGCTCAACTGGATCGCGCTCTGGATCGGGAGCTACCTGGTCGGCTTCAACGGGCCGCTGCAGGATCCCAACCAGGTCTTCGTGCCGGTGACGTCGGAGGTCTCCCAGGGCGCGAAGCTCAACGTCTGGTGGGGCGATCCGAAGCTCCAGGGCCTCCACATCGGCTTCTTCGTCGCGATCGCCGCGCTCGTCGTCTTCTGGATCGTTCTCAACCGGACGACCCTCGGCTACCAGGTGCGCGCCGTCGGCTTCAACCCCGAAGCCGCGCGCTACGGCGGCATCAGCGTCGGCCGGAACTACTTCCTGGCGATGGCGATCTCGGGCGCGTTCGCCGGCCTCGCCGGCAGCGTGGACATCCTCGGCTGGCTCTTCCGGGTCGATCTGACAAGCGTCCAGCTCTCCTCGCAGATCGCGTTCATCGGCATCGCGGTGGCGCTGCTCGGCCGCAACACACCGCTCGGGATCTTCTTCTCCGCGCTGCTCTTCGGCGCGCTGCTGAACGGCACCTCCACGCGGAACCTCGACCCGACTGTCTTCCAGCCGGAGCTCGCCAGCAACCTGACGCTGATCATCCAGGGCCTCGTCGTCCTCTTCGTCGGGGCCGACCTCCTGATCCTCTACCTCTGGCGCGCGCGGGCCAAGCTCAGGCGCAAGCTGAGGTCGGAGCCGGTGGCGCAGCGGTGACCACGCAGGCCGAGGTCGTGCTCGCCAGCGGGCGGATCAAGTTTAGGATCGCGCGCGCGGCGGGAATCGCCGCAATCGCGCTCGGCGTGCTCGCCTTCTGGGTCGCCCTGCCGCCGCGCACCGTTCGGTCCGAGGCCGTTCCCGTCGTCCTGGGCCTCCTCGGCATCGCCCTCGGCCTCTTCTCGTGGCGCAAGGGCGAGACGAGGCTGGGCTGGACGGCGGCGATGATCGCGCTCCTCGGGATGCTGGGCGGGGTCCTGGCCGCTCACGCGGCTGTCGAGAACCTGAAGGTCGTGATCACCTGGTCGGCGGTGATCGCGGCGACGCTGCGGTTCGCGACGCCCCTGATCTTCGCGTCGATCGGTGGCCTGTTCTCCGAGCGGAGCGGCGTGGTGAACATCGGCCTCGAGGGGATGATGCTGATGGGCGCCTTCTTCGGCGTGCTCGGCGGCGACAAGACCGACTCGTGGGTCCTCGGGATCCTGATCGGGATGGCGTCCGGTGCCGCACTCGCGCTCGTCCACGCCTTCTTCTCGATCCACCTGCGATCCGACCAGATCGTGAGCGGGACGGCGATCAACTTCTTAGCCCTCGGGATTACGGGCTACCTCTACATCGACACCTACGGCCAGGAGGGCACCGGCGACCTGCCGGCGGTGCCCGACGTGAACCTGGACTGGCTTTCGCGCATCCCGCCCGAGGGGCTCGGCAGCTTCCTCGAGAAGTCGATCGGGCACCTGAACCTGATGGTCTGGCTGGCATTTCTCACGGTCGTGCTCGCCTGGGTCGTGATCTTCCGGACGACGATCGGGCTCCGGATCCGCTCGGTCGGAGAGCACCCACGCGCCGCGGACACGGTGGGGATCTCCGTCTACGCGACGCGCTACGCGGCGGTCGTCGTCTCCGGCGCCCTGGCCGCGCTCGGCGGGGTCTACCTCTCGCTCGGCTTCGTGCATTCGTTCACCGAGAACATGACGGCGGGCCGCGGGTTCATCGCCCTGGCCGCACTGATCTTCGGCAAGTGGCGCCCCTTCGGCGCCCTCGGGGCGGCGATGCTCTTCGGTTTCGCCAGCGCGATCGCGCCGCGGCTCCAGAACGTCGAAAGCTGGGCGACCTACGGCACGCTCTTCCAGGCGCTGCCCTACCTGCTGACGCTGATCGCCGTCGCGGGCGTGATCGGACGCTCGATCCCGCCGGCCGCGATCGGGCGGCCGTACATCAAGCAGTAGCGCCGGCCCAGCGGGAAGAATCGCCCCGTGGCGACCCGGCCCAGTCTCACCGCGCGCCTGTCGCTCCACCAGCGGGCGGGCGGTCTCGTCGTCCCGCTCCTGACCACGCTGCTCGCCTTTGCGGTGGCGGGCCTCGTCGTGCTGCTGACGACCGGGAAGGACCCGCTCCCGATCTTCCGCGGCATCCTCGACGGGACGGGTCTCCTGTGGCTCGTCCACTGGGCCGTCGACATCCGGACGGTCGCCGGCACGCACGACCTCTACCCGACGGAGGCGGACGCCGTCGCCGTCGCCGCGATCAACCTCCAGCAGACGCTGATCCTGACGACGACGCTGATCCTCACCGGCCTCGCCGTCGCGTTCGCCTTCCGTTGTGGGCTCTTCAACATCGGCGGGCAGGGCCAGTACATCGTCGGGATCATCGCGGCGGTCGCCGTCGGGACGCACTTTGCCGGGATGCCGCGCCTGCTGCACGTCCCGCTCGCGCTCACCTGCGCCGCACTCGCCGGAGCGGGCTGGGCCGGGATCGCCGGCTTGATGCGGGCCACGGTCGGCTCGCACGAGGTGATCACGACGATCATGCTCAACTGGATCGCGTTCTGGGTCGGCAGCTACCTCTTCTCGATCGGCGGCCCGCTCCAGAGCTCCTCGCAGGCGTCGGTCCCGATCTCGGACGACGTCGTGGCGTCGGCGAAGCTGCACGTCCTCTGGGGCGGCGTCCAGGGCCTCCACGTCGGCTTCCTGATCGCGCTCGGGGCCCTGGTTTGCTTCTGGGCGATCCTGAACCGGACGACGCTCGGCTTCGGCATTCGCGCGGTCGGCTTCAACCCCGAGGCCGCCCGCTACGCCGGGATCAGCGTCACGCGCAGCTACTTCCTCGCCATGGCGATCGCCGGGAGCTTCGCCGGGTTGGCGGGTGGAATCGACCTGCTCGGCTGGCAGTTCCGCTTCGGACAGATCGACATCCAGGGCTCCGACGTCGGCTTCGTCGGAATCGCGGTTGCCCTGCTCGGGCGCTCGACGCCGGTGGGGATCTTCTTCTCGGCGCTCCTCTTCGGCGCGCTCCTGACCGGCACGAGCGCCCGCAACCTCGACGCCGAGGTCTTCGACCCCGAGCTCGCCGGGAACCTGACGCTGATCATCCAGGGCCTGATCGTCCTCTTCGTGGGGGCCGACCTCCTGATCCTCTCGGCGTGGCGGGCGCGAAGACGATTGCCCCGGCCCTGGCGGAGGACGGCATGAGCACGATCGACGCAACCCGTCGCCTTCCTCGCCGCCTGAACCGCGACGTCGGTCTGGTCGGGATCGGACTGGCGGCGGCGGGCGTCTGGCTGATGCTGCCGCCGCTCGGGGACAACCTGCGCGCGGCCACCGGGGACGTCGTCGTGATCCCGATCGTCTTCGGGATCCTTGCGATCGCCGCCGGTATCTGGTCCGCCAGCCGGCGCGAGCATAAGATCGGCTGGTCGGCGATCGCCTGCGGCGTGGTGGGGATCGTGCTCGGCGTGGCGGCGGCCGAGGCCAGCATCTCGACGCACGAGGCCGTCTTCGTCTGGTCGAGCCTGTTCGCGGCGACACTGCGCTGGGCGACGCCGCTGATCTTCGCCGCCATGGGCGGGCTGTTCTCCGAGCGGAGCGGAGTCGTGAACATCGCGCTCGAGGGGATGATGCTCGTGGGCGCCTTCTTCGGGATCTGGGGTGCGATCCGATTCGACCACTGGGCGATCGGACTCCTGACGGCTATGCTCGCCGGCGCGTTGCTCGCGTTCGTCCACGCGTTCTTCTCGATCCACCTGCGCGCGGACCAGATCGTCAGCGGCACGGCAATCAACTTCCTCGCCCTCGGGCTGACCGGCTACCTCTACATCGACATCTACGGCGACCAGGGCACACCGAGCGAGATCTCGACGATCCCGAACGTGCACCTCGGCTTCCTCGACGGTGTCTACTTCCTCGGACCGATCCTGGGGGACATGAACCTCATGATCTGGCTCGCGCTCGCGACGGTCGTCCTCTCCTGGGCCTTCCTGTTCCGCACGACGCTGGGCCTGCGGCTCCGCGCGGTCGGCGAGCATCCCCGCGCAGCCGAGGCCGCCGGAATCTCCGTGTACGCCGTGCGCTACGCGGCCGTCACATTCTCAGGGGTGCTAGCGGCGCTCGGCGGGGCCTACCTCTCGATCGGGTTCGTCGGGAGCTTCACGGAGAATATGACCGTGGGTCGTGGCTTCATCGCGCTCGCAGCCCTGATCTTCGGGATGTGGAAGCCGTTCGGCGCCTTCGGCGCCGCGCTCCTGTTCGGCTTCTCGAGCGCCCTCGCCCGGTCGCTGCCCGAATACTCGGAGCAGGCGGCGCTGCTCTTCGAGACCCTGCCGTATGTCCTGACGTTGATCGCGGTCGGCGGCCTGATCGGCCGCTCGATCCCGCCCGCAGCCGTTGGCCGCCCTTACGAGAAGCAGTAGCGAAGACCGGCCCACCAGCGTCAGCGCGGTCTTCTCCGTGCTCGTCGGGCTGGTGGCGCTGGCGACCTTGCCGGCGGCCGTCTTCGTGGCCGAGCAGCTGGACCGGCTCACGCTGCTCCGCGCCTCGGTTGCGATCATCCCGGCCTTCGCCCTGGCGTTCCTTGCGATCTACCTGGGGCGCAGGGCGCGGAAGACGATCGAGCGGACGCTCGGCCGCGTCAAGGGGTACAAGCTGGCGCTCGCGGGGCGGATCCTCGGCTACATGGCCCTCTACCTCGCGTTGACGGCGACGATCTCGGTCGCCACCTATTACGTGCTCCGGCAGGTTTCATAAGGCTTCGCAGGAACCCGTCTAGACTGGGTCGCGCCGCCAGATGTTCGAGATCGGAAACAGCCTCCGCGAAGCCCGCCTGCGCCAGGGTCTCGATTTTCCCGAGATCGAGCAGGCGACCAAGATCAGGCCGAAGTACCTGCGCGCGCTCGAAGACGAGCAGTTCGACATCCTCCCGGGCCAGACGTACGTCAAGGGCTTCCTCCGCACGTACGCCGAATACCTGGGGCTCGACGGCCAGCTCTACGTCGACGAGTACAACTCGCGCTACGTCCACGTCGACGAGGAGACCCCGCTGCGGACCCGCGGCAGCACGCCCTCGCTGGGCCGGGGAGTGCCTCGATTCGAATCGAGCGTGGTCCTCGTCGCGATCGCGGCGATCGGGATCCTGACCCTGCTCGTCTTCGCCGCCTGGCGCTTCGGTAGCGACACGCCGAAGACGGCGATCCCGGACTTCTCGACGAGGCCGCCGGCGACGACGCCGAACCCTCGCCCGGCTCCTCGCCGCGCGGCGCCGACGCGAAGGGCCAAGCTGACTATCTCGGCGGTGGCCGGCAACTCCGTCGTCGAGGTCTACGGCGGCTCCCTCGCCGGGAAGCAGCTCTTCAAGGGGACGGTCGAGGACGGTCACAGCATCCGGTTCGGCAAGAACCGCCGCTACGTCCTCCGGATGGGCAGCCCCCGAAACCTGAAGGTCGTCGTGAACGGCGACTTCAAGGACCTCCCGGCGAGCGGCCCTGCGACGGTCACCGTCACGGCCGGCGGCATCAGGCGGGTAGCCTCGACCTAGCGTGAGGCCGAGAGCAGCCGTCCTGGTCACGGGCAGCGAGCTCGTCCGGGGCGGGCGCCTCGACGAGAACGGGCCGTTCCTGGCGCGCGAGCTCTCCTCGCGCGGGATCGAGCCCGAGCGGATCAGCGTGATCGGCGACCGGCCCGAGCAGCTCGGGGGCGCCCTGCGGGAGAGCCTCGACTACGACCTCGTCATCACGTCGGGCGGCCTCGGACCGACCCACGACGACCGGACGATCGAGCTGCTGGCGAAGGCGGCGGGGCGCGAGCTCCACGTCGACCTCGAGCTCGAGCGCGAGATCGGCGACGTCGTCCGTGGGCTCGCCGAGCGGTTCCGGCGGCCGTACGCGGAGTTCGAGGCGGGCGTGCGCAAGCAGGCGACGCTGCCGCAGGGCGGCATCTCCCTCGGGCTGGCCGGAACGGCGCCCGGCGTGCTGCTCCAGACGGATCGAGCCCTCGCAATCGCGCTCCCAGGGCCGCCCGGGGAGCTCCAGCGGATCTGGCGCAACGCGCTCGACCGCGTCGAGCTCGAGCGGCTGCTCGCCCGCGCGCAGAGCCCCGCGCACCGGATCCTCCGGTTCTTCGGCCTGCCCGAGTCGGCCGTGGCCGGCGTGGTCGAGCAGGCGGGCGGGGAGCGCGACGGCCTCGAGCTGACGATCTGCGCGCACGACCTCGAGGTCCAGGTCGACCTCGTGATCCCGCCGGGGGCCGAGGGCCAGGCCGAACGGGTCGTGAGTGCGCTCCGGGAGGCGCATCCGCGGGCGCTGTTCACGGAGGACGAGGAGCCGGTCGAGGCGCTGGTCCTCGACGCCGCGCGTGAGCATGGCTGGACGATCTCGACCGCCGAGTCGTGTACCGGCGGCCTCGTCTCCGCACGGCTAACGAAGGTGCCGGGCTCGAGCGAAGCCTTCACTGGCGGCGTGATCGCCTACTCCGACGACGTGAAGCGCGGAGAGCTAAGCGTGCCGGACGACGTGCTGGCGCGCCACGGGGCCGTCTCGCCGGAGACGGCGCAGGCGATGGCGGAGGGAGCGGCACGGGCCCTCGAGACCGACGTCGCGGTGTCGGTGACGGGCGTGGCGGGGCCGGGCGGTGGGTCGGCGGAGAAACCCGTCGGTCTCGTCTACCTGCACGCGGTGACGCCGGAGAGCTCGCACGGGGTCGAGCTCCGCCTCCCTGGGAACCGCGATGCGGTGCGCCGGCGCGCCGCGGTCTCGGCGCTCCATCTGCTCAGGCGCCTTCTGACACAGAACCAGCACGAACGCGTGTGAGCTCGGCCGGTAGCGTCGCGGGCAATGAGCATCTGCGCCTCTTCTGCGCACTCCGGCTGCCGGACGAGATCCTCGACGGGCTCGAGCGCTGGCAGCGCGAGCAACTCGCCGGCGCCGGCCGCCCGGTCGCGCACGGACATCTCCACGCCACGCTCGCCTTCCTCGGGCGACGACCGGCCTCCGAGTTGCCGGCGATCGCCGCTGCCCTCCGAGCGGCGGCCGCGGCGGCGGGCGAGATCGTGTTCTCGCCCAGCCGGTACCGCGAGACGCGGAGCGTCGGCATGCTCGTCCTGGAGGACGAGACGGGGGAGGGAGCCATGCTTGCCGGCCGTCTCTTCGACGGCCTGGAGGGGGTCGGGGTGTACGAGCGCGAGCAGCGTTCGTGGCTACCGCACGTCACCGTCGTCCGCTATCGGGAGCGCCCGCGCCTGCGCCCGCCGGCGCCCGAGCTGGGCTCGTTCACGCCGTCCGACGCCGCTGTTTACATGTCGTCGTTGCGCCCCACCGGGGCTGAGTACGCTGTTCTCGAAGCTGTTCCGCTAGGAGGTTGATCGGGTTGGATCGCGCAGAGGCACTCGACACTGCTCTCGGCCAGATCGAGCGCCAGTTCGGCAAGGGCGCGGTCATGCGGATGAACGACCACGCGCACGTGAGTGTGGGCTCGGTCTCGACGGGCTCGCTCGCGCTCGACCTCGCACTCGGCATCGGCGGGCTGCCCCGCGGCCGGATCGTCGAGATCTTCGGGCCGGAATCGTCGGGGAAGACGACGCTCGTCTACCACGTGATCGCCGAGGCGCAGCGCCGCGGCGGCATCTGCGCCTTCATCGACGCCGAGCACGCGATGGACCCGCAGTACGCCCGTCGGATCGGCGTCAACATCGACGACCTGCTCGTCTCGCAGCCCGACAACGGCGAGCAGGCGCTCGAGATCGCCGAGCTGCTGATCCGCAGCGGGGCGCTCGCGGTCGTCGCGGTCGACTCCGTCGCCGCGCTGACGCCGCGCGCCGAGATCGAAGGTGAGATGGGCGACAGCCACGTCGGTCTCCAGGCGCGCCTGATGAGCCAGGCGCTCCGCAAGCTCGCCGGCACGCTTAACCGCACCGAGACGATCTGCATCTTCACGAACCAGCTCCGCGAGAAGATCGGCGTCATGTTCGGCAACCCGGAGACGACGCCGGGCGGCCGGGCGCTCAAGTTCTACTCGTCGGTCCGCCTGGACATCCGCCGGATCGAGACGCTCAAGGAAGGCGTCGAGGCGATCGGCAACCGTGTCCGCGTCAAGGTGGTGAAGAACAAGGTCGCACCGCCGTTCAAGCAGGCCGAGTTCGACATCATCTACGGCCAGGGGATCTCCTGGGAGGGCACGGTGCTCGACGCCGGCCTCGAGCGGAAGGTCGTCCAGAAATCGGGGTCGTACTTCAGCTTCGACGACGAGCGGCTCGGACAGGGGCGCCAGAACGCGACCGCGTTCCTCCGCGAGCACCCCGACGTGACACAGAAGATCCTCGGCGCGATCCAGAACGAGGTCGGGCCCGAGCAGATCGTGTCGGCGCGGCTCCTGCCGCAGGCCGAAGGGTCAGTGGCCGAGACGGAAGCCGAGCCGGAAGCCGAGCCGGTCGAGGCCGCGGCGAAGTAAGTGGCCGAGCGGGCCGAGGACGCGACGGAGCTGGCGCTCCGCGCCCTCCGGCACCGCAACCGGTCGCGCCACGAGCTCTCGCGGCGACTCCAGCGCGCCGGGATCTCGCCGGACGAGCGGGAGGCGACGCTGGACCGCCTCACCGAAGCCGGGCTCGTCTCGGACGAGCGCTATGCGGAGGAGCGCGCCCGCTCGCTCTCGCAGCGCGGTCTGGGCGACGCGCTGATCCGCCAGGATCTGCGGCGACAGGGCGTCGAGCAGGAGTCCGTCGAGCGGGCGATGGCACAGCTCGAACCGGAGGAGGAGCGGGCGACGAGGGTCTTCGAGCAGCGCGGCGGCGAGGCCCGCGCGCTCCGCTATCTCGCCGGCAAGGGGTTCAGCCCCGAGACCCTCGACCGCCTGGCTGACGAGGATCGGTTACACTAGGAAGCACTTCATCCATCATTTTGCCTGCACAGAAGCGTTTTCCTGACACGATCAGACGTTCCGAGACGAGACGGCACTGACAAACGGACGAGACATCAGCAAGGAGGAGCCGGCACTAGCGATCCGTCGCTGGTGAGACCCTGCCGCGGCGGTCCGACCGCGGCTCGAGAACGCACTGCACGGGCTTGATGGCGGGTGAGTCCCGCTCGTCGAGCGGTTCAACCGACCTCCGCCGGGCTCACGCCCGACGCGACCCAAGGAGCGCGCAGTGCTCATCGTCGCCGGCATCGTCATCGGCCTCGTCCTCGGAGCAGCCCTCCTCGCGCTCGCCCTGAAGCTCCAGAATCGCTCCGGGCTCGGCGAGGCGGCGCGGCGCCGCGACGAGATCGTCAACGAGGCGCGCCGCGAGGCGGACAACCTGCGTCGCGAGACGGAGATCGAGGCGCGCGAAGAGGCGATGCGGCACAAGGGGGAGGCCGAGCAGGCGCTGGCCGAGCGGCGCGCCCAGATCGCGAAGCTCGAGGAGCGCGTCCTGGCGAGGCAGGACGAGCTCGAGGCGAAGCTGACGGAGCTCCTCCGGCGCGAGCAGGGCCTCGCCGACCGTGAGATCCACATCAAGGAGCTCCAGCTGCAGCTCAAGGAGGCGAAGGACAGCGAGCTCAAGGAGCTCGAGCGCGTCTCCGGCCTGACCGTGAACGAGGCGCGAGCGGAGCTCCTCGGCCGCTCCGAGCAGCTGATCCGGCACGAGCTCGCGCGCAGGGTCCGGCAGCTGGAGGAGGAGGCGCAGATCGAGGCGAAGCGGCGCGCACGGAACCTCGTCGCCGACGCTCTCCAGCGCGTGGCCGCCAGCCACGCCGCAGAGACCACGTCGTCCGTCGTCGAGCTCCCTTCGGACGACATGAAGGGCCGCATCATCGGCCGCGAGGGGAGGAACATCCGCACCCTCGAGCACCTCACTGGCGTCGACATCATCATCGACGACACGCCGCAGGCCGTCGTGCTCTCGTCCTTCGACGGGATCCGTCGGGAGATCGCGAAGCTGACGCTCTCGAAGCTGATCGAGGACGGTCGGATCCAGCCCGCGCGGATCGAGGAGATGTACTACCAGTCGAAGGCCGAGATCGACGACCACATGCGGACGGCCGGCGAGCAGGCGGTCTTCGAGGCAAACGCGGGAGAGTTCCACCCGGAGCTGCTGAAGGTGATCGGCCGGCTCCACTACCGCACGAGCTACGGCCAGAACGTCCTCAAGCACACGCTCGAGGTCGTTCACCTGGCCGGGATCATGGCGATGGAGCTCGAGGCGAGTGTCCGCACCGCCAAGCGCGCCGCGCTCCTCCACGACCTCGGGAAGGCTCTCACGCACGAGGTCGAGGGGTCACATGCGCAGATCTCGGCCGAGTACGCCGCGCGTTACGGCGAAAGCGAGGCAGTCGTGCACGCGATCGGTGCGCACCACTACGAGGTGCAGCCGCAGACGGTCGAAGCCGTCCTCCTGGTCGCGGCCGACGCGATCTCCGGCGCCCGACCCGGCGCGCGCGGCGACACGCTCGAGAACTACATCAAGCGGCTCGAGGCGCTCGAGGAGATCGCCGCACGGCGGAACGGGGTCGAGAAGGTCTATGCCCTTCAGGCCGGCCGCGAGATCCGCGTGATCGTCAAGCCCGGCGAGATCGACGACGACGCCGCTGTCCTGCTCTCCCACGAGATCGCCCGGGACATCGAGCAGGAGCTCGAGTATCCCGGGCAGATCAAGGTCACCGTGATCCGAGAATCACGGGCGACCGAGCTGGCGAAGTAGCGCCGGGGCCGCCGCTAGGCGGCTCTCCAGCGTTACTCATCCTCCGGCTTCGGCGGCACAAGCTTGTTGGCCTCGGCCGTCAGCGAGCGGGAGGCCCGGACTGAGAGGTTCTCGCCCTCGGCCGCGTGATTGGCAAAGGAGCGAATCGCCTTCTCGTAGTCCTTGGTCGACTCCTCGTCGAGCGCTGCCTGTGCAGTGTCGAGGTAGCCCGCGAGCTTCGCGTACGTCTTCGCGCGCGTGATTTCCCCGTGCGCGTCGTAGTAGGCGAGGAGCGCCCTGAGCCGCTCGAGCGAGACGTCGCCGTCGAAGCGGGCGACGATGGGGTCGTGATCGCTCGCGCCGCGGAAGCCGTCACCGGGGGTGTCGGCCGGCCAGTCTGCGTTCACGTGGGCGATCCGCGCCTGCTCGAGCTCGTCCGCAAGCCGTGAGCTCACGAACTGACCGTCGAGCGTCTGCGCCATGCCGACGAAGACGTAGCTGTAGGCGCTCTCGGGCACCTCGGCGACGAGCTGGTCGAACAGGTTCGTCATGCCGGCCGAGTCGTAGAGGGCGGCGAGCTGGTGCGGCGTCGTGGTGCGGTTCAGCGGGTCGTCGGGCCGTGGGAACGTGTTGAAGTCGCCGCCGGCGTCGATCCGGTTCTCCGGCGCCGCGTCCACGATCGCCGCGAGGTAGTTCGCCTGCTCCGTCCGCTGGCCGACCCTGGCGTCCGGCGTGCTCGAGAAGTGGTTCGAGATCGCGAGGACGTCGGTCCAGACACTCGTGCCGATGCCGGTCCGCCAGACGCGGAACAGTCCGACCTCGGGCGCGCGCGTGAAGACGTTGGTCCCGTCGCTCCCCGTGCTGAGGTCGACATCCGCCGGCAACACCGCGTTGAGCGACTTCGGGTTCTGGACCTGGGTGTTGTAGGGCAGGCCGGCCGAGCGGTAGGAGACCGCCGGCGAGCTGCCGAGCACCGGGTGCCCCGGGTCTGCCGGTAGCAGCTCGACGCGGTCGCTCCGGAACATGAACGCCGCCACGATCCCACGGTCGTCGGCCCCGTCCCGGTCGTAGGCGACGTCGTACGCGGGCCCGCCCTGCCGCTCGATCGTCAGCGCGAGCTCCTGGAGCGTGTCTGCCCGGCCGTCTGCGTTGTTCGTGGTGCCGCACGACATCGCCCCGGCGACGACGGTGCAGATGTCCTGGTCCTCGGCTTCCTGGATCAGGAGGATGTCCGGAGAGTGCAGGTCCTCGCGGATCTGTCCGGCCAGGTCGCTCAGGTGCGCCTGGTAGGTCGCCTCGTCCGGCGGGACGTAGTTGAACGGCGGGCTGACGCCGGGACAGCCGGTGTTGCCGGCGAAGTCGCAGCCGTCGAACGGGTCGTCGCGGAGGTCGTAGAGGTTCTCGACGTTGTAGTCCGCAATGCTGTACTCGGCGCCGCGGTCGAACGCCCGGGGCGGCGCGTTCGTCGACGGGTCGACCCCAGGGTCGAACACCGGCTGCGCGTTCGGCATCACCTGGTACTTGCTGAAGGCGAAGTAGACGCCGCCGACGAGGTCGTTCTTCAGTGTGTCGAACGTCCGCGACGGGTTGAGGAGCGCCGTCGGGTTCGCCGCGGTCTTGATCCCGTGGCTCCCGATCATCATCCGGTAGCCGTTGCCGTTGTCGAAGAGCTGCGGCGAGATGTCGTCGAGCGGGTGGGCGTCCCGGAACGCACGCCGCTCGAACGGGTTCACCCGCTGCGCGATCGCCGTGTCGGGCCGGGCGAGCCAGATCTCGGCGTCCTCGGAGCCGGAGAAGTGGTCGAGGCCGTCGATGGCAAGGCTCTCCTTGACGACCAGCGCCTGCTCGCCCTCATGCCGCTCCCACATCCGATTCGCCTGCGTGAGGTCGCTCGGGAGGTTCAGCTCGAACGGTGTCGGCGGCGCGTTCATCGACGAGACGATTCGCTGGAGCCGGGCGCTCGAGAGCTGAGTCATGTTGAAGAACTCGGACACCGTCGCCCGGACGACGATCTCGTCGCCGACAGTCGGGACGTAGTTCCCGGCCACGCCGTCGTCCCGGAGGAGATCCGGGAACCGGTTCATGAAGACGTAGATGCCGTCCGAGCTCAGCGGGTTGTCGTCGTCCGTCGCCTCCGTGCTCTGCAGGAAGATCGCGAACTGCGTCACGCCTGCGGAGGACCGGTTCACGAGCTTCTGCGTCACGACGCCCTGCGTGAAGACCGTGGGGTTCGGCCCGCCCGCCGGAATGAGCGGAGAGCTGTGGGTGAGCGGGTCGTCGGTGTCGAGCACGGCGCCCTGGATCTCCCCGATCGGCCTGATCTCCTGCACGGTGACCGCGAAGCTGCAGGTGCCGGTCTGGGCCGTGGGTGCGTCGTCGTTCCGGCCGTTCGCGGTGACCGTGTACGAGCCCGGCGCAAGCGCCGAGTCGACGCTCACCGTCGCCGTCGCCGTGCCGCCGACGGTGGTTGCGGGCGTGAACGCGGTCCTCGAGATCGAGCCGGTGGCGGGAGAGACCGCGATCGAGATGTCGGCCACGGTCCCGTCGCCGTCGCGGCCGGTCACCGACCGCGTCGCGCTCGATCCCTCGAGCACCGTGAGCGGCCCGCCGCAGGACATCGCGACCGGCTCGCCGCCGCCCGTGGAGTGCGCGCCGAGGCCGTCGAACGTGTTGGTGGCGAAGCCGTCCCACTCGACAGCCGGATCGAACTCGTTGGCGCCGTTCGTGTCGCCGGCGAGGATCGTGCTCTTACGGCGCAACGTGTTGTCGGCCGTGCTCGTGAGCCCCGTGCCCCATTCGGCTCCCGGGTCAAAGCCGATCTGGCCGATCGCGTCGACCACGGTGGCGCCCTTCATCAAAACCACCGCGTCGTCGCCGTTGTACCAGGACGCGCTCGACATCTGGTCGGCCTGAGCGAGAATTGCCGCGTCGGCCAAGGATTGCGCCAGCACGAAGACGTCGTTCGGTTGGACGGTGCCGTTCAGGTTGACCTGCGTCAACGGCGTCGTCGAACCGTTGAAGTACATGGCGACGCTGTACAAGCCCGTTGTCAGATTCACAGGCGCGCCGGTCCCGTTGTAGATCTCCAGGGCCTTGTTGTTGCTCGTGCCCTCGACGTACTCGGAGAAGAACAAGTCGGTGCTGGCTGCGCCGGCGGGTTGAAGCCTGGCGCCGGCGAGCGCGATCAGGACCAGGGAGAGAACGACGGCAAGAAGAAGCGAACGAGTCGGACGCACGGTTTCGACCTCCAGCTGTGGTAGACCCCAAAGAACTGCGGCTCGGCAACCCTATAAGGCCCGGGCCGGACGAGCCAAGACCGGAAACCGCCCCGGTACAGTGTTCCGGCCGTGCAGCGGTACCACGTCACGACCTTCGGTTGCCAGATGAACGCTCACGACTCGGAGCGGATCAAGGGCATGCTGGAGGAGCTCGGGCTGGGGGAGACGCACGACCAGCGCGAGGCGGACGTGCTCGTCTTCAACACCTGCACGATCCGGGAAAAGCCCGATCAGCGCTTCGCTGCGCACCTCGCACAGGCCCGGGCGCTGAAGGAGGCGGCTCCGGACAAAGTGATCGCCGTTGGGGGCTGCTACGCGGAGGCGCAGCGGGAGCGGTTGTTCTCGGTTTACCCGTACGTGGACGTGGCCTTCGGGCCGGGCTCGATCCCGCATCTCGGGACGTGGCTCGCTGCCGGAGGCATGGGCGTTCCGCGCGGCAGCTTCGGGCTCGACCAGCGCGCGTTCGCCGGCAATCTGCCGATGCACCGCGAGCGCCGGTTCCAGGCATGGGTCCAGGTCTCGATGGGCTGCAACTCCAAGTGCGCCTACTGCATCGTCCCGTCCGTGCGCGGGCGCGAGCAGAGCCGTCGGCCCGGCGAGATCGTCGCGGAGATCACCCGGCTCGCCGGCGAGGGCGTGCGCGAGGTGACCCTCCTGGGCCAGAACGTCAACTCGTACGGCCGCGACCTCCTGCCCGACATCCGCACCGACTTCGGCGAGCTCCTGCGCGCCGTCGACGCAGTGGACGGCATCGAGCGCATCCGGTTCACGAGCCCGCACCCGAAGGACTTCCGGGCACCGGTGATCGCCGCCATGGCGGAGTGTGCGGCGGTGTGCGAGCACACGCACCTGCCGCTCCAGTCGGGCTCCAGCCGAATCCTGAAGTCGATGCGCCGCACCTACAGCCGCGAGCGCTTCGTCCGCCTGGCCGGCGAGCTGCGGGCGGCGATCCCCGACCTCGCGCTCTCGACCGACCTGATCGTCGGCTTCCCGGGCGAGACCGAGGAGGACTTCGCCGAGACGATCGAGGCGGTCGAGGAGGTCGGTTTCGACAGCGCGTTCACGTTCGTCTTCTCGCCCAGGGCCGGCACCGAGGCTGCGACCATGCCGGACCAGGTGCCGGAGGACGTGAAGCGCGACCGGATCGAGCGGCTGATCGATGTTGTGCAGCGCGTGGCCGAGGAGCGGAACGCGCGGCGGGTCGGTGGGGTGGAGGAGGTGCTCGTCGAGGGCGCGAGCCGCACGGACGAGAGGCTGCTCCGCGGCCGCACCCGCCGAAACACGACCGTCAACTTCGTGGGATCCGCACAACCGGGCGACCTCGTCCAGGTCACGATCGAAGGCGCGACGTCGACCACGCTGCGGGGCTCGCAACCCGCCGCCGTTGCTGCATAGTGGCTCGTCCAGCGATACATGCCGGCCCCTCGCCCGCGATCACGCGGCGCCAGAACCCACCCTCCTCCTCACCAAGGTCTACTGACCTTGGTTCGTCGGAGTGCGGCCTCTGGCTTGGTGCTCGCGACCGAGGAGCTCGGCGGCATCACTGAACGAACCACCAGCCGCGACCTTGTCTGGGACGGGATCCTCAACGTCCGAGACCTCGGCGGGCATCCGACCGAGGACGGGCGCGAGACGCAGTTCGGGCGGATCGTGCGCGCAGACAACATCCGGCGGCTGAGCGACGAAGGCTGGAGGTCGCTCGTCGACTACGGCATTCGGACGGTCGTCGACCTCCGGACCGAGGAGGAGCTCGACGCCGACCCGCCTGCCGAGCTCCCGGTCGACGTCCTCCACGTGCCGTTCATGACCGACGACCCGCTGATGTTCGAGCGCGCGGAGAAGGTCAGCGCCGCGGTGCATGACATCGCGACGGCAACGCGCGACGTCTACCTGATCTTCATCGAGGGCTCGCACGACAAGATCGTCAAGGTGATCGAGGCTATCGTCGACGCCCCGGAGGGCGGTGTGGTCGTCCACTGCGCTGGCGGCAAGGACCGGACCGGCCTCACCGTCGCCTTCCTGCTCCGGATCGCGCGCCTGGGGCTCGACGAGATCGCCGCCGACTATGCGCTGAGCGAGGACCGCCTGCGGCCTCGCCACGAGCAGTGGCTGGCGGAGACGACGGACGAGAGGGAGCTAGAGCGGCTCAAGCGCATCATGCAGACGCCCGCCGCCTCGATGATCGGCGTCCTCGAGGAGCTCGAGCGCCGATACGGGACGATCGAGGGGTTTCTCCAGGCCGGCGGTGCCCCGCCGGACGTCGGCGAGCGCGTCCGCGCCCGCCTCCTTGACTGATCCCGCGGTCATCGCGATCTTCGGCCCGACCGCCTCGGGCAAGAGCACCGTTGCGGAGGCGCTCGCGGAGCGGATTCCGGCGCGGCTGATCTCCGCGGACGCGATGCAGGTCTACCGAGGCGTCCCGATCCTGACGAACCAGTCCGACCATCCGACCGAGCTCGTCGCGATCTGGGGCCTAGACCACGAGTCGTCGGTGGGCGAGTACGCGCAGCTGGCGCACGAGGCCGTCGACCGGGCGCTGGCGGACGGCCTTGCGCCGGTTGTCGTTGGCGGAACCGGCCTCTACCTGCGGGCGGCGCTGGTCGAGCTCGACCTGCCGCCGGCGCCCCCGCCCGAAGCGCGCGAGCGCTGGGAGCGCGCTTACGACGAGCTCGGCCCGGAGGGGGCGTACGAGGCGCTCGCCGAGCGCGATCCCGACGCTGCCGAGCGCGTCCATCCCAACGACCGGCGGCGGGTCGTGCGGGCGCTCGAGCTCGCCGAGGCCGGGTTCTCGCTCGCCCCGAGCGAAGGGCGCCTCTGGACGGACGAGACGCGGCATCCGACGGTGCTCGTCGGCCTCGAGGTGCCGAAGGCGGAGCTCGACCGCCGGATCGAGGAGCGTGCGAGAGCGATGGTGGAGCGCGGCGCGGAGGAGGAGGCGCGGCGCGCGCTGGCGGAGGCGATCTCCGCGACAGCGCGTTCGATCCACGGGCTGCGGGAGCTCTCCGGGTATCCGCCCGAGCAGGCGCTCGAGGAGCTTGTGCGGCGGACGACCCGATACGCGGCCTACCAGCGCAAGTGGATGCGGCGGCTTCCGGGCCTTGTTACCGTGCCCGCCGATCGCCCTCCGGGCGAGGTGGCGGATGCGATTCTCGAAGTGGCACGGGCTCGGTAACGACTACCTGCTGGTCCAGCGCGCGGACCTCGAGGCGCCGCTGACCCCTGTGCGGGTCCAGCTGCTGTGTGACTACCACTTCGGGATCGGCTCCGACGGCGTGCTCGAGGTGGTCTCGGCGAACGAGAATCAGGCCGAGGTGATCATCTGGAACCCCGACGGATCGACGGCGGAGCTGTCCGGGAACGGCACCCGGATCGCCGCCCGCTGGCTCGCGCGCCGGAGCGGCGCGGACACCGTCCGGATCCAGGTCGGCCCGCGCGAAGTCGTGGCGCGCATGCGCAGCGGTTTGCAGGTCGAGCTGGACATGGGGAGGGTCGCCGTCGGCGAGCCGGAAATCCTCGAGGTGGACGACGAGAAGCTGGAGTTCACCCCGGCGTCGGTGGGGAATCCCCACGCCGTCGTCGAGCTCGAGCCGGCGCGCGAGGCGCTGCTCCGGCTAGGCCCGCTGATCGAGAACCACGAGCGCTTCCCGGACCGCACCAACGTGCAGCTCGTCCGCGTCGACAGCCCGAGCGAGATCAGCGTCGGCGTCTGGGAGCGTGGGGCGGGGGAGACCCTGTCCTCGGGCACCAGCGCCGTGGCGACGGCGTCCGTCGCCGTCTCGCGCGGTTGGTGCTCGAGCCCCGTGACCGTCCACCTCGAAGGCGGCGACCTGCTCGTCGAGCTGGACGAGGACTGGAACGCGCGCCTGACCGGGCCGGCGCAGGAGATCTTTAGCGGCGAGACGGCCGAGGAGCTCGAGGCGTGAGGTTCGCGCGCCGCCTCGAGCAGGTGCCGCCCTACCTGTTCGCCGAGCTCGAGCGGAAGATCGAGGCGAAGTCGCGTGAGGGCATCGACGTGATCAGCCTCGGGATCGGCGATCCGGACCTCCCGACACCGCACGCGATCGTCGACGCTGCCGCCGAGGCGATGCGGGACCCCTCGACGCATCAGTACCCGACGAACCACGGGACGGAGGAGTTCCGCCGGACCGTCGCCGGCTTCTACCGCGACCGCTTCGGCGTCGACCTCGATCCCGCGAGCGAGGTCGTGCCGGCACTCGGGGGGAAGGAGGCGGTCGGTCACATCGCGATGGCGCTCCTCGACCCCGGCGACCTCGCGCTCAGCCCCGAGCCCGGCTATCCGCCATACACCTCCGGCCCCGTCTTCGCGGGCGGCGAGATCCACTACCTCCCCCTGACCGAAAAGAACCTCTTCTTCCCCGACCTCGAAGCGATCCCCGAGGACGTCGCCGAGCGCGCCAACCTCCTCTACCTCGACTATCCGAACAACCCGACCGGCGCGGTGGTGCCTGACGGGGCCTTCGAGCGCGCGGTCGAGTTCGGCCGGCGCCACGACCTCGTCGTCGTGCACGACAACGCCTACTCGGAGGTCACCTTCGACGGATACGTCGCCCCCAGCTTCCTCGAGACGCCGGGCGCGAAAGAGGTCGGCGTCGAGATCTTCTCGCTCTCGAAGGGCTGGAACATGACCGGGTGGCGCTCGGCCTTGGTCGCCGGGAACGCGGAGGTGGTCGAGCGGTTCCGCCAGCTCAAGTCCAACCTCGACTCCGGTCTCTTCGAGGCGATCCAGCGCGCGTCGGTCGTCGCACTCACGGCGGAGCGGGACTTCCCGCGACAGATGTCGGAGGTCTACGCGCGGCGCCGCGACCTCCTCGTCGAGGCACTCGCGGGCATCGGGCTCGACGTCGAGCCGCCACGGGCGACGCCGTACTTCTGGGTGCGCGTGCCGGAGGGCCACACCTCGGAGTCGTTCGCGACGCTCGTGCTCGAGCAGGCGAACGTCGTCGTCTCGCCGGGCACCGGCTACGGCGAGAGCGGGGAAGGTTTCGTGCGCCTCTCGCTGACCGTCCCGGACGACCGCCTGGAGGAGGCCGTCCGCCGGATCGAAAGCTCGCTGCGCGCGTCCATAATCCAGGCGTGACCAGACAGCCCGACCCGGCGCCGAGCGCTCAGCCCGAGCGCGGCTTCATCACGGCCGTCCTGGCGCAGGGCGCCGACCCCGACCGCGAGCTTGCTGAGGTCGAGGAGCTCGCGCAGACCGCAGGCGTCGAGCCGGTCGGCCGGCTCGTCCAGCACCGGGCTCAGCCGGACCGCCGGTCCTACGTCGGGAAAGGGAAGCTCGAGGAGCTGAAGCACGCGTTCCAGGAGTCGGGCGCCGAGTCCCTGATCGTCGACGACGAGATCAGCCCGCCGCAGCAGCGGCTGCTCGAGGACACGCTGAAGGCCCGTGTAATCGACCGGACGCAGCTGATTCTCGACATCTTCGCCCAGCACGCCCACAGCGCCGAGGGCAAGCTCCAGGTCGAGCTCGCGCAGCTCCAGTACAACCTCCCGCGCATGCGGGGCCTGTGGCAGCACCTCGAGCGTCTTGGCGGCGGCGTCGGGACGCGTGGCCCGGGCGAGTCGCAGCTCGAGACCGACCGCCGGCTGGCGCGCAGGCGCGTCACGCTGCTCCAGCGGCGCCTCGAGGCGCTGCGCCGGCAGCGCGAGACGCGGCGGCGTGAGCGGCTCCGGACGGAGACGCCGACGGTCGCGCTCGCCGGGTACACGAACGTCGGCAAGTCGACGCTCCTGAACGCGCTCACGGACGCGCACGTCTCGGTCCACGACCGTCTCTTCGAGACGCTCGATCCGACCACGCGAGCCTTCGAGCACGACGGGCGCCGGTATCTCCTCACGGACACGGTCGGCTTCATCCGGCGGCTGCCTCACGACCTCGTCGAGGGCTTCGCGGCGACGCTCGAGGAGACGCTGTCGGCGGAGCTCGTGCTGCACGTGCTCGACGCGTCGGTACCGGACGAGGAGATCGACCAGATGGTCGCTGCGGTGGACGAGGTGCTGGGCGAGATCGGCGCGGCGGAGCTGCCCGTCGAGCTCGTGCTGAACAAGATCGACGCTGTCGACCCACTGACTCGGCGGCGGCTCGCGAATCGCTTTCCCGGCGCGCTCCAGATCTCGGCGCTGACGGACGAGGGCCTCCGGGAGCTGCGTGCACGGGTCGCAGAGCGATTCTCGGAGCGGTTCGAGCTCGTCCGGCTGCTCGTTCCCTACGAGGAGGGCGCGAAGCTGGCCGAGCTCTACGGCCTTGGAACGCCGATCGACGAGCGCGAGGACACGGCGGAGGGCGTCTTCATCCGCGCCAAACTCCCGCGCCGCGAGCTGCCGCGGTTTGCGCCGTACCTGATCGCCGACTCGGAGTCCCACAGGGCGCTTCGGTGATCGAGCTCCCGGTCCGCCGCCTCCGGGAGGACGCGACCCTGCCGGCGCAGGCCTACACCGGGGACGCGGGCTTCGACCTCGCCGCCTGCGAGCACCACGAGGTGGCGCCGGGGGAGCGGGCGGTGATCCCGACCGGTCTCGCCGTGGAGATCCCGGATGGCTACGGCGGCTTCGTGCTGCCGCGGTCCGGCCTGGCCGCGAGGCACGGGATCACGATCCTGAACGCGCCGGGGCTGATCGACTCCGGCTACCGCGGCGAGGTCAAGGTCGTCTTCCACAACACGGCGAGAGAGACCTTCGTCGTCGAGCCGGGGATGCGCATCGCTCAGCTCGTAGTGCTGCCGGTCCCTGGGGTAGCGCTCGTCGAGCAGGACGAGTTGGCCGCGAGCGAGCGGGGCGAGCGCGGCTTCGGCTCGTCCAAGGCCTAGCCATGGGCGTCGAGCCGCGGATCCGGGTCTCCGCGATCCTCCGGCGTGAGGATCGGATCCTGCTCTGCCGCCACGAGAAAGGCGGGAAGGAGTACTGGCTCCTGCCGGGCGGCGGCGTGAACTCCGGTGAGAGCCTCGTCGACGCGCTCCATCGCGAGCTGCGGGAAGAGGTCGGCATCGCGGAGGAGCTGCCCGTCGAGGGCCCCGTCGCGATCGTGGACTCGATCTCGCCGCAGCGCAGCTTCGCGGCGAAGCACGTCGTGCACATCATCTTCGCGGGCGACCTCGGCAAGCGCTCCCTCGAGGCGGCGTTCTCCGTGGACGAGGCCGTGCGGGGCCACCGGATGTTCGGCGTGGGGGAGCTGGACGAGGTCGTGCTCCACCCGCCGATCCAGCGGTTCCTCGCGAGATGGCGGCCGGCCGACCCGGTCGTGTACCTGGGCCCGCTCTGGGCTCCCTGAGAGGAGGGTCGGGCCCGGCACTCCCGCTGCCGATGCGATGCGAATGGCCGCCCGTCTGCTCGCCGCCCTGCTCGCGGCCCTGGTGCTCGTCTCCGCGGCGCTCGCGGCGACCGATCCCCGGGCCGAGAAGCGTCGGCTCCGGCCCGCCGACGTGGCGCTCGCGAAGCGGACGAACCTCAAGCTCTCCGAGCTCGGGGCGGGCTGGCGGACCTTTCCCGCGTCAGGCCAGTCCGGGAGCCCGCCCTCCTGCCCGGGCTACCGGCCCGACTTCTCGCGCTTCACGATCACGGGCGAGTCGGTTGCGGCCTACGTGAGCTCGACCGGGTCCTCGATCGTGTCGTCGGTGCAGGTCTATCGGTCTCGCACCGAGGCCGCGGGGGACTTCCGGCTAGGTGTCAGGCCGGGCTTCGCGCGGTGCCTCGACCGGATGTTCGAGACGGACATCGCCAGGAGCGCCGGCGGCCGTGGCACGACGCTCTCCTCGCGGATGGTCGCGAGCCCGCGTGCCGGGGAGCGCGCTGCCTGGTTCCGCCTCGTCGGCCGCCTCACCGTCCGTGGCACGACGATCCCGGTGTACATGGACTTCCTTGCCGTGCAACAGGGGCGGTCACAAGCGGGCCTGGTCTTCACGGGCCTCGGTGGCCCACAGCGCGGCCAGGTTGCGCTCGCGCGGCGCCTCGCCGCCCGGATGCGCTAGCTAGTAGCGCCCGCCGCGGGCGTGGGCCCGCGAGGCGGAGACGGCGTGCGCCTCGGCCTCGAGGCCGTCGTCGAGCGGCGGGAGCTCCTCCGGCTCGGCGCCCGTTCGATGCCCCAGCGCCTGCGCGAGCAGCCAGTCGGCGAGCCACGGGTTCCGCGGCAAAAGGGGCCCGTGGAGATACGTCCCGATCGCACGGCCGACCCGGCAGCCCTCGAATGCGCTTTCGCCGTCGTTCCCGAACCCGGCCATGACCCGGCCGAGCGGCTCGGCGCCCGCATCGAGGATCGTGCGACCGGCGTGGTTCTCGAACCCGGCCAGGGTTCGTACCCGCCCCGGCTCGAGCTCGCACTCGAGCAGCACGTCGCCGATCATCCGCCGCTCGCCGGCGACCGTGTGGTGCGGGAACAGCCCGACGCCCGGCAGCTCCGCTCCGGTCCGCTCGCGGTAGAAGCGCCCGAGCAGCTGATAGCCGCCGCAGACCGCCAGCAGCGCCGCGCCGCCCTCGACCGCCTCGACGAGACCCGGCTTCCCGGCGAGGTCCGCCGCGATCAGGGCCTGCTCGCGGTCCTGCCCGCCGCCGACGTAGACGAGGTCGTGATCGCCGGGGCGGACTTCTTGCCCGACGCCGATCGACTCGACCTCGAGCTCATGGCCGCGCCAGGCCGCCCGTCGCGCGAAGACGGCGATGTTGCCGCGGTCGGCGTAGATGTTGAGGTAGTCGGGGTAGAGATGGGCGACCCGGATCTTCATGCCGCCTGCTCCCAGTAGGGCTTTGCGAAGCCCCGGTCGGTGACGATGCGGCGCAGGCGGAGCATCGCGGTGTAGGTCGGGATCACCACGAGCTCCGACCCCTCGGGCGCGAGGTCGAGGCCGCGGTCGAGGCCTCGTTCGAGCTCCGGCACGACATCGATCGCGTCCGGGTCGAAGCCGGCGTACTTGAAGCGGAGCGCGAGCTCCGCGGCGCGCTCACCGGTCAGGACGACCCGCTCGAGACGCTCGAGCAGCGGTTCGAAGTCCACGTCCCAGATCCACGAGACATCGCGGCCGTCGGCGATCCCGTCGTTCAGCGCGAGCACGGCGAGCCGAGGCGCTCCACCGGCGACCAGCGTCCGGACGACCTCGTTCGCGCCCGTCGGATTCTTCACCAGGAGCATCAGCAACCGCCGGTCGCCCAGGTCGAGACGCTCGAAACGGCCGAAGGCTGGGGTGAACCGCTCGAGGCCGTCCTGGACCTCGTCGTGCGTGGCGCCCAGCACCCGGGAGAGCGCCGCCGCGGCGAGCGCGTTGTAGACGTTGTAGAGACCCGGCAGGGCGAGCCGGACCGGCAAGGCCCGCTCGGCGTCCACGAGCTCGAACCGAACCGCGTCGAGGCCCTCGAGCGAGATCGAGCGCGCCACGAGGTCGAGCGGCGGGCGTGAGTGGCCGCAAGCCGGGCAGCGGTAGTTGCCGAGATGACCGACATATGCGGCGGCGTACTCGTACGGCGTCCCGCAGCGCAGGCACCACTTCGAGTCGGCTGCGTGCTGGAGCGCAGGCACGGCCTGGCTCGGGTCATCCAGCCCGTAGACGATGCTCCCGTCGCGCTCGCGCGCCAGGTCGCCGACCTGAGGGTCGTCGCCGTTCACGACGAGCGTGGTGTCTGCGCCCAGCGCCTCGACTGCCCGGCGCCAGCGCTCGGCGACGAGTTCGAGCTCCCCGTACCGGTCGAGCTGGTCGCGGAAGAGGTTCCCGAGCGCGAGAGCGCGTGGCCGGACCCGCCGCGCGACCTCGGGCAGAGCCGCCTCGTCGACCTCGAAGAGGCCGAGCTCGCCGCCGCGGGACGAGAGGAGGGTGGAGGCGACCCCGGAGACGAGGTTGGCGCCCGACGAGTTGTGTGCAAGGCGCGTGCGCCCGCCGATGATCTCGGCCACCATCGCCGCGGTCGTGGTCTTGCCGTTCGTGGCGGAGACGAGCGCCGTACCGAGCGGGAGCCGCCGGGCGAGCTGCTCGACGGCGTCCGGGCTCAGGAACCCGAGAACCTTTCCCGGCACCGTGGTTCCGCCGCCCCGCCGGGCGAGCCTCGACAGGCCGCCGGCGGCCCGTGCGGCAGCCACTCCGGCGGCTAGGGGCAGGCGCGGACGCACGCGCTGAATCTAGTCGCCGCGCTCCCTCGAACGGGCGCCGGGCACGGGATTTCGCTCGATCACTCGAACGAGTGAACTTTCCGGCCGTCCCCCCGAAGGGTGATGAGTGTGCGATTTGCGAGGCACAAACTGCGGCTCGGCACAGCACACGACCGCGTTTCAGGCGCGGGAGAGGGAGAGGGATGAGCACACACCGCGACAATCGCAGCAGCAGGAAGAGGATGGCAGGCCGAACGAGCATCGTCATCCTCGTCCTCACGATCCTGGCATTGGCGGCCTCGCCGGCCGCGCTCGCAGCAAAACGCGGCGGGCCGGGCGCGCTGACCGTTCAGGACTCGCGGTTCTTCGGGGTGTACCTCCCCGTCATTCGCACGGCACCACTGCGGTTCGTGTCCTGGTCCGACTAAAGCGGAAGACGAAATCAACTGCGGCCCGCTACATGCGGAAAAGGGAGATAAATGATCGGTAAGCGCAAGTCACCCCGGGGCGAGCTTCGCTCGAGCGCCCTCTGGGGGACAGGGAACCGCGGAGGAGACTCCCGGTCGAATGCGCTCTGGGGCAAGGGCGGACGCGGCCTCGTCACGGCACTCGTTGCAGTGCTCGTCGTTGCGGCCCCGCTCGCGGCCGGTGCGCGGAAGGGCGACAGCGCGGGGGCGACGCATGTCGACCCGATTCTGCTGGCCAAGGCCCAGACGGAGCCGAACTCGCTCGTCAAGGTCATCATCCAGAGCGAGGACGACGGCATTCACGGCGCGAAGGACGCCTTCGAGCACGCCAAGAAGGCGCACAAGGACGACCACGGCGAGAAGATCCGCCGGGAGCTCAAGTTCGTCGGCTCGGTCGCGGTCGAGATCAAGGCGAAGAAAGTGCTTGCCCTCGCCGAGATGCCCGGTCTGACGATCACCTGGGACGCCCCGGTCGAGCTGGCGGGGACCGTTTTGCCGACGTCCAAGCACATCTGGCCCACCGCCTCGGGCGTCAAGCCGATGTGGGGCAACGTGCCGAAGCTCGGCTACAAGCTGCCGACGATCGCGATCGTCGACTCGGGCATCGACAAGAACCGCCCGGACTTCGACGGAGGCAGTCGTGTGATCGACGACGTGGTGATCACGAAGCTCGAGCCGAACTCGTCCGGTGACGGTCGCGGTCACGGGACCTTCGTAGCCGGAATCGCCGCGGGCAGTGCCCCGGACCAGGCCGGAGCGGCGCCCCAGGCGAACCTGATCTCGCTGGACGTCATGGACGACAACGGAATGGCGCGGACGAGCGACGTGATCGCCGGCGCGCAGTGGATCTACGAGCACCGGGTGTCCAAGAACATCAAGGTCGCGAACTTCTCGCTCCACTCCACGATGCCGAGCAACTTCACAAACGACCCGCTGGACAAGGCGGTCGAGAAGCTGTGGTTCGGCGGCGTGACGGTTGTGGTCGCAGCCGGCAACTACGGCAAGCCCGACGGCCCCAGCGGCGTCCCGTACGCTCCCGGCAACGACCCGTTCGTGATCACCGTGGGCGCGGTCGACCTAGAAGGCAGCGTCAACGCCCGGAAGCACGACGTCCCGAACTGGTCGGCGTACGGCTACACGAAGGACGGGTTCCGGAAGCCTGAGGTGGCGGCGGCCGGCCGCTACATGGTCGGCCCGATCCCGGCCAACGCCACCCTGCCGAAGCTCAAGCCGGAGAACGTGCTCGGCGACGGCTACATGCGCCTGTCGGGCACCTCGTTCGCGGCACCGGTGGTCGCCGGCGCGGCGGCCCAGCTCGTGATCGAGCATCCGGCCTGGACGCCGGATCAGATCAAGGGCGCGCTGATGCAACGGGCACGGTACGTCCCTGAGGCGGACCCCGGCTCGGCCGGTGTGGGCGAGATCAACGCAGCTCGCTCCACGCTCCTGGTCAGGCCGCCGAACCCGAACCTGGCGCTGAACCGGTTCGTCAAGACCGATCCCGTGCTCGGAACGAGCGAGTTCAACGCCGCAGCGTGGTACGCGGCCGCCAAGTCGAGCGCGTCGTGGGATTCGGTCTCCTGGAGCGATGTCTCCTGGACGGACGTGTCCTGGACAGACGCGTCCTGGGCCGACGTCTCCTGGAGCGACGTCTCCTGGAGCGACGTCTCCTGGAGCGACGTGCTGGCCGCCGCGGACGTGAGCTGGGAGGACAACGCGGAGGGCGAAGCCGGCAACCCTGCGGGTGACTACGTCATGACGCCCGAGGAGGAGGCCGCGGCCCTCGCGGATCCGACGCTGAACCCGACGGTGACGACTCCCTGACCGACGATCGGTGGGGCGGGCACGAGCCCGCCCCACCTGTCACCCATCCGGGGGAAATGGGTCTCACCCTTTCGGCGATACCTAGAACGGGGGATGCCTCTACCCCTTCACCGACATACGTTCCGCGCGGGAAGCGCGGAATTTCCTGTCTTTTCGACGGCGAGTGAGGTCTTGCGGCCCGTGAACGAAGGACCCAACCGATGACGGCGATCCCGGGCGAGATCCGCTTCGGCGGCGAGCTGCCTGGGGGCGACGCGCCGCGCGAGCGCCTCCACTTCCGCGCCCTCGTCTACCTCGTCGCGGTGGCGGCGATCGCCGGCGCGGTCGCGGGGCCGTTCCTGCCTCGCCTCGAGACGCGCACCGACGGCTGGGGGACCTTCCTCGTCTTCGCCCTCGCGGCCGGCGTCGCCCAGCTCTTCCTCGTGCGCACGGGGAAGAACACCTCGTACCACACGACGATCGTGTTCCTGATCCCCGCGGCGCTCCTGCTGCCGCCGGAGCAGGTCGCGCTGATCCCGGTGATCCAGCACCTGCCGGACTGGCTGAAGAACCGCGCGGCCTGGTACATCCAGAGCTTCAACATCTGCAACTACACGATTGCGATCCTCGCCGCCTCGGGCGGGGCGTATCTCGTGATGCAGGTCGGGCTCCTCGACGCCTACGGGAACCTGCAGTTCGCCCTCGCCGGCCTCCTCGCCTGTGTCCTGCTCGTCGGGATCAACCACTCGCTGCTCGCCCCGATGCTGGCCCTCGCACGGGGCCACTCGATCCACGAATCCGGCCTCTTCTCGCTCCAGAGCCTCTCCACCGACCTCGTGCTGGCCTCGCTCGGCGTCGGCATCGCCACATTCTGGGAGATCAACCCGTGGCTGGTGCCGTTCGCGATCGCGCCACTCGTCCTGATCCACCGCTCGCTCTCGGTGCCGAAGCTCGAGGCCGAGGCGCGCGTCGATCCGAAGACCGGCCTCTTCAACGCCCGCCACTTCGCCCAGGCGCTGAACGAGGAGCTGACGCGGGCGGCCCGCTTCGACCGGCCGATGTCGCTGATCATGGCCGACCTCGATCTCCTCCGGGAGATCAACAACACGTACGGCCACCTCGCCGGGGACGCGGTGCTCAAGGGGATCGCCGAGGTCTTCCGCGCCATGCTCCGGCACTACGACGTCCCGGCGCGGTTCGGCGGCGAAGAGTTCAGCATCCTCCTCCCGGAAACGAGCCCGGAGGAGGCGATGGAGATCGCCGAGCGCATCCGGCGCGCGGTCGCCCAGCGCCGGTTCGACGTCGAGACCTCCAGCGAGCCGATCCGGGCGACGGTCTCGATCGGCGTCGCCGCCTACCCGCGCGACGGATCGGATCCGAACGAGCTGATCCACCAGGCCGACCTCGCCGTCTACCGCGCGAAGCTGCAGGGCCGCAACCGTGTTCTCGATGCGACGAGCTCCGAGCCGCTCGTGATGGCGCCGGCGCGCCGGGCCAAGCTGACCGCCGTCACGGAGGACGGCGACCACGTGATCCCGCTGCCGCCGGTCGACGAGATGACGCCGGGCCAGGAGCGGCGTCAGCCGCCGCACCGGCCGCACGCCGTCCAGGGACCGCGGTTCTTCTCGCTCTCGAAGCGCCTCGCGACGCTCGTCGGCGTCGTGTCGTTCGTCGGCGTCCTCGCCGGCACCCTCGGCGCGATCTTCGGCACCGCCACAGACGTCTTCGGCCTCGTCGCGCTGATCATCCTCGTCGGGCTCGGCCAGGCCGTCGCGCTCGAGGTGGACGACGGCTCGATCTCGGTGAGTGCCGTCGGTGCGCTCGCCGGCGCGGCCCTGTTCGGTCCGCGCGCCGCGCTCGCACTCGCGATCACGACCTGCGTCGTCGACTGGAGCGCCAAGCGCTACCCGCTGCACCGCACCCTCTTCAACATCGGCGCGCTCTCCCTCGCCTCGCTCGCGGCTTCGGCCGTCTTCGCGCTCGGGTTCGAAGGGTCGCTCGGCGAGCTGATCACCGTCGGAGCGGGGCTGGCGGCAGGTGCGGCCTACTTCTGCGTCAACACCGGCCTGCTCAGCCTCGCGCTCGCGATGGAGGGCCATGAGCGCTGGTGGAAGGCCTGGCACGAGCGCTTCCTCTGGCTGGCGCCGCACTGGGTCGTCTACGGCTTCGTCGGCGGCGTGATGGCGATCGCCTACCACGCAGCCGGCCCGTACGCCCTGGCGGTGTTCGCAGTGCCGCTCCTCCTGATGCGCAAGACGCAGGAGGCCTACCTCCGCCACACGCGCAAGAGCGCCCAGAAGCTTCGCGCGGCCGCCGAAACGATCCAGACGCAGAACGTCTCGCTCGAAAAGGCGAACCGCCTCCTCCGCGAACGCTCGACGGCGGCGATGGAGTCCCTGTCGGCGACGGTCGACGCCCGCGACGCGTACACGGCCGGCCACTCACGGCGCGTGCAGGAGCTCGCCCTCGCGATCGGGCGGGAGCTCGGGCTCTCGAAGGCGGAGCTCGACCTGCTCGGGCACGCGGCGCTCTTCCACGACATCGGCAAGCTCGCCGTGCCCGACGCGATTCTCCTGAAGCCGGCGACGCTGACCGAGGACGAGTGGGACCTGATGCAGCGCCACGCGGAGGAGGGGGCACGCATCATCGACCGCCTCGGCTTCCTCCAGGACGCCGTCCCCGCGATTCGCCACCACCACGAGCGCTTCGACGGCACCGGCTATCCGGACGGGCTGAAGGGCGAGGAGATCCCGCTCGGCGCCCGGATCATCCACGTCGCCGACGCCCTCGACTCGATGCTGACGACGCGCATCTACCGCGCCGCCCGCCCGGCCCGCGAGGCGATGGAGGAGCTCAAGTCGTCGGCCGGAACCCAGTTCTGCCCGCGCTGCGTGGCCGCGCTGGAGCGGATCCTGCCGCCCGAGCTGCTCGAGGACGAGTCAGCCCGGCAGGCGATGCTCGCCGCGTCGGCCTAGTAACAACTCGTCACGAGCGGCCGGGGCGCCGCAAACGTCGCTATTTCCGGGGCGCTTCCCGTTCCTTGTAACAAGTTGTTACTTGGGTCCTGGGCCGCTCGCCTGCCGTTGCATCTGGACGAGTTTGCTCTATCCTTCTTGCCATGGCGCGAAGATCTGCGCGCGACGTGCTCGCGAGCATTGATCGCGAAGAGCTGGCCCGCTTCCAGGCCGGAATCCGCAAGCGATACACCGACGAGGAGATCGTCCAGCAGCTCATTAACTCCGCCGAGCGCCTGGGGCGGTCGCCGTCGATGCGCGAGTTCGCCGCGGACCCGGAGACGACCGTCCACCCGCAGACGGTGATCGAGCACTTCGGCAGCTGGAATGCGGCGAAGCGCGCGGCCGGGCTCGTCCCGCGCCGGTTCGCGACCAAGGAGGAGTTGCTTCGGCTCCTCCGAGAGCTGGGGGAGAGGCTCGGACGCACGCCGACGGCACGTGACCTCGACGAGCATCGTCGCTCGATGCCGTCGAAGTCCCTCTACTGGCACACGTTCGGCTCGCTGACGAACGCGCTCAGGGAAGCCGGGTTCGACGTGCCGGTAGGGGAGGAGCGGCTCGAACGGGCCGTCGAGCAGGGGAGCGTCCTCGCCGTCGAGCTCGGCCACCTGCCGAAGTTCCAGGAGTGGGCGACGGCGCGGCGCGAGAACCCCGAGCTCCTGACCGAGTGGCAGGTCTACCGGATGTTCGACGTGCGCCGCGGCGCCTGGTCGACGTTCCAGTTCCTGATCAGCGAGCGGCTCGGCGAGGACGGCTATACCGTCGGCCGCGACGGCAAGGTCTCAGGCGGCCGTCGCAAGCGCCGTCAGCAGACGTAGGCAGCTCTCACGCTCGCCCGGAGCGCGGACCGCCGGCAACGGCGTCTCCGTGAACCCGTGGTCGGGGCGGAACCGATCCTCGTCCGCGAGGCGGCCCTCGACGAGCGAGAGCAGCGTGCCCTCCTCGACCTCGCGCTTCTCCAGCGGCAGGCGCATGAAGTATTCGCAGACCTCGAGCGCGTGCTCGGTCGACGCGAAGAACACGCCCTGGCGGAACTCGCCGATCCACAGCGGACGGCCCACTCCGCGGGCGACGTAGACGACACCGGGAATGCGCGCGTCGACCCAGGCGGCTGCCATCGAGCCGCGGAGCGCCTCGAGCGTTTCGGCGCGCGACCCGTAGGCCTCGGCGAGGGCGAAGATCGCCTCGGTGTCCACGGACATCTCGGGCACGTCGCGCTCGAAGCCGTGCCCGGCGAAGATCTCATCGTCGTTGACGATGATCCCGTTATGGATCCCGACGACGTCGCCGTGCCGGACGGGGTGGTTGTTCGCCTCGATCGTCGGGTGGCCCTTCGTGTAGTCCCGCACGTGGACGAGCACCTCGGATGCGTCAGTTGGCACCGCCAGCTCGCGAAGCAGCGTGCTGGCGCGCGAGCGCCGCTTGTGCACGACGGGCGCGGCGCCGGGTGAGCGGTGGGCGTAGCCGACAGCGTCGGCGCCGCGTTCCGCGATGCCGGTCAGGAGCGCCTGCGCGGCGAGCGTCCTGGCGACCCTGGCGCCGGGCTCGAGGCTATATCCCGCAATGCCACACATAAAAACAGCTTACGACCCCAATGTTCGTACGACGTAAGGAATTCCCTTCGGTTAGCCGCCTGGAGCGGGGTGTCCCTCGATCGGGGGAACCCGGATGCGGGATGCCGCGCCGATACAAGGCCTGCGATGGCGCCGCGGCCCCTGCCCGAACCCCAGCCCGAACTCGAAGCCGAGGTTCCGGAGCGCCACCTCGAGGTCGTACCCAAAGACGGCGGCCTCGACACACCGGACGTCGAGGAGAAGGAAGAGGAGAGCCCCGGCAAGTTCGACGGCACGCCCCTCAGCGACCCGTTGAAGCTCTACGTCCGCGCCATCGGCGACGGCCGGCTGCTGACGGCGGAGGAGGAGCGCGAGCTCGCCCGGCGCAAGGACGCGGGCGACGAGGCGGCGAAGGCGAAGCTGATCGAGTCGAACCTCCGGCTCGTGATGTCGATCACCCGCAACTACACCAAGGCCGGCGTCCCGCTCCTCGACCTGATCCAGGAAGGAAACCTGGGCCTGATCCGCGCGGTCGAGAAATTCGACTGGAAGCTCGGCTACAAGCTTTCGACCTACGCGACGTGGTGGATCCGCCAGGCCGTCGCGCGGGCCCTCGCCGACCAGGGCCGGACGATCCGGCTGCCCGTCCACGTGGCCGAGCAGGCCCGCAAGATGCTGCGCTCCCGCCGGATCCTGACGCAGAAGCTGAACCGCGACCCGACGGTCGAAGAGATCGCGAAGGACAGCGGTTTCACGCCGGAGCGGGTCCGCGAACTGTTCGAGCTCGTCGAGGACCCGGTCAGCCTCGAGACGCCCGTCGGCGACGGCGAGAGCCTCTACGGCGACCTGATCGAGGACACGAAGGAGGACGGCCCCGACACCGCTACCGCCAAGCTGCTCCGGTCGGTCGAGCTCGCGGAGGCCCTCACGCACCTGAACCCCCGGATGCGCCGCGTCCTGACGATGCGCTTCGGCCTCGAAGGGCAGACGCCCAAGACGCTGGAAGAGGTCGGGACAGAGCTCGGCATCACCCGCGAGCGCGTCCGTCAGCTAGAAGCGCGTGCGCTGCGCGAACTCAGAACGGTGGCCCCGGGCCTCCAGTTCTACCTCGAGGCCTGAGCCGCTCTAGGCGACGGTTTCGATCTCGCTGAGGCGCGCGAGGCGCTTCAATGCCTGGCCCTCGATTTGCCGCACTCGTTCGCGCGTCAGGTCGAGCCGACGGCCGATCTCCTCGAGCGTGCGAGGCTCGGAGTTGTCGAGCCCGTAGCGGAGCACCAGCACCTTCCGCTCCCGCTCGCTGAGGTCGGCGAGGGCGCGGGCGAGGGCCTGGCTGCGCAGGATCACCTCGACCTCCTCGTCCGGCTGCGGCCCGTCCCCGGCGACGAAATCGCCGAAGACGGCGTCGTCCTGGTCGCCGACGGGCTGGTCGAGGCTCGTCGACGCATGCGCCGCCGCCTTGACCTCTCTCGCCTGCTCTATCGGCAGGCTCGCCTCTTCCGCGACCTCCTCGAGCGTCGGCTCGCGCCCGAGCTGCGTCCAGAGCAGCCGCTCGGCCTTGTTCAGCTTCTGGAGCCGCTCGACGATGTGAACCGGCATCCGGATCGTCCGGGCCTTGTCCGCGAGGGCCCTGGCGACCGCCTGGCGGATCCACCAGGTCGCGTAGGTCGAGAACTTGTAGCCGCGGCGCCAGTCGAACTTCTCGACGGCGCGGATCAGCCCGAGCGTTCCTTCCTGGATCAGGTCGAGGAACGGCAGGCCCTGGTTGCGGTAGTTCTTCGCGATCGAGACGACGAGGCGGAGGTTCGACTGGATCATCCGCTGCTTCGCCGCCATGTCGCCGCGCTCGATGCGCTTCGAGAGCTCGACCTCCTGGGCCGCGGTCAGGAGCGGATGCCGGCCGGCCTCGCGGAGGAAGAGCTGCAGCGCGTCGGTCGTGGTCTCGAGGACGGGCTGCTGCGGCAGCGGCGCCGGCTCGGGCGCGCGCTCCTCGTCGAGCACCTCGATGCCGCGCTGTTCGAGCTCCTGACGGAAGGCCTCGAGCTCCAGGGCGTCGAGATCGAGGGGCTCCAGTACCTCGTGGAGCTCCTGCTGTCGGATCGAGCCGCCGTTCTGCTCGGCCGATTCGAACAGCTGACGCACGTCCTCGCTACCGAGGACGCTTTCGATCTCAGCAGTCGTCATGCGGTCTGGTGGGTTCTTTCCACGGATGGGCGACGCGAAACGGCAGTCAGGCATCCTGCCGGGGCGTGAACGCGACTATAGCCCAGCGCACGCTAACGGGCGTTATGTCAAGTTGGAATAGAACCCGGCAGATCGACCAGAGCCCGTCTCCCCCGCTGAGGAACCGGCTCGGCCGGTTCCGAATACGAGCCACTGTCGGGTCAGGGAATCTCACGGACAACCTCGTCGAGCCGAGCCGGCACCGAAGCTTCAGCCGGACCGAAAAAAAAGTTCTGCCACCAGCTGAGCCGAAGCTCCTCCGGTGGCAGAACTTTCGCCGAGCCGATCTCACTTTCGTCCACCAATCTCGTCGACTTTCGCCTTCCGGCTACGACCTCCGCGATTGGCTTCGGCCTACTCGCGTCCCGTACTCGACGCAGGAGGGAATCTACGGTCGGTCAAGCGAAGATTCAAGGGATGTGACAAGCTGCGATCGCAGAAATTCTCGCTCTTTGCATCCTTTTCTTTTTTCCACATTTCCACAGCCAATCTTCCAACCTGTGGATAACGACGACGGTAGGTAGGATCGCCGCGATGCACCTCCGGATGCCGGCGTTCGACCGCGGGGCCACATCCTTCGCCTGGGCGGTCTTCTTCTTCCTCTTCCTCTGGCTCGGGATGCTCGCCGTCGGCGTCGACGGCGCGACGGCGTTCATCTTCTCCGCGCTCGCGGGCTGCGCGATCTTCCTCTACGTCCGCCTCTTCGGCGAGGACAAGATCAGGCCGCCGGCGGCTCAGTCGACGAACAGGCGCGCCGGCGCGCGGTGATCGCCGGAGAGCGCGCCGACAAGCCGGTGCGCGAGCTCGCCACCGAGCACCACCTCGAGGCGCTCACGGGCGCGCGGGCGCGCGTCGGTGAGGCCCCTCGCGCGGGCACAGTGATCCAGCAAGCGGCTGACGGCCTTGCCGTCGGTGGGCGGCGCGGTGTTCACGGCACTCTCTTTATCGGGCTGCCGTCCGCCCGCGAAAATCCCTGGCGGGAGTGAAGATCAGTCGAGGTGAAGCCGCCGAAGGTCGAACGATTCTGAGTAAAGCTCCGCGCGGAACTCGTCGACCACTCGCAACGTGTCGGCCTCGAACAGGTGTGGGACGACCCCCACTTCGCGGTCGTGATGGAACGGCAGGTCCACGTGCGCTGTCGAGACGAGGTTGATCGAGGTGCCGCCGCACGACGGGCACCCCACCGCGAGCGCGAGCAGGTCGCGCGAGGCTCCGGGCGCCAGCACGACGAACGAGGACGGAAAGATCGGCCGCGGCACGTCTTCGGCGTAGCAGAAGAAGCTCCAGGGCCAGTCGCCGCCCTCGATCCTCCGGGCCGCGAGCTCGAGGAGCTCCGACTCGACCGGCTCGGTCTTGTCTGTCATCAGGTTGACGAAGAGGCCGCCACCCACGCCGAGGGGCGCCCAGTCCAGGTCGTCGTGCGCCACGAGAGCGTCGTGCTCTTCGCCGCACGGACAGTCGAAGCGGACGCGGTAGACAGACGGATGCTCCGGCCCGGCCAGCCGCTCGAGGCTGCGGAAGGCGGACAGCCGGACCCGCGCCGTGCCCCGGACGGGACAGGCGAAGCGATAACTCGTGGTGAGCGGGTCGTACATCGCCGTCTCCATGTTCTCGTCGGCGGAACGGACACCGAAGCCGACCCCTGAACGAGCGGAGGCTCAGTACTTGAGCAGCGAGTGCAGCGAGTAGCGCTCGAGGCGCTCGCGGCCGCCGAGGAAGGTCAGCTCGATCACGAAGTTGACGCCGACGACCTCGCCGCCAAGGTGCTCGACGAGACCGCCGATCGCCTCGACCGTCCCGCCGGTCGCAAGGACGTCGTCGTGGATCACGACGCGCGCGCCGTCGCCGATCGCGTCCGCGTTCAGCTCGAGCGCGTTCTGACCGTACTCGAGCGCATAGGTCGCGCTGACGGTCTCCGGCGGGAGCTTCCCCGGCCGGCGTGCCGGCACGAAGCCGCACGGGACCTCCTTCGCGATTGCGGCGCCGAGGATGAACCCCCGTGCCTCCGCGCCGAGGACGACGTCGGGTTGCCGCTCTCGCGTCCAGGCGGCGAGCTCCGAGATCGTCTGCTCGAGGGCCTCCGGATCGCGGAGCAGCGGACTGATGTCCTTGAAGCCGACGCCCGGCTCCGGCCAGTCCGGCACCTCCCTGACGCGCGTTCTGAGATCGATCGCCATCAGGAGGACGCTGCTCGGCGCAGCGAACGCCAGAACAGGAGCTGCGAGAGCTCGTGCGCCAGCTCGGCCAGCTGCTGGAGGTCCTCCACCCCGCTCTGACGCCGTTCGGGGTTTCGCGATCGGAGTGCGGGCGCCACGATCGCCGAGACTAATCCGATCTCGCGGTCCGCCGCCGTCCTGAACGTGCGGAGGTGGCGCGCGTCGATCCCGAACCGCGCGAGCTTCGCGCAGACGGCTGCGATCTCGACCGCACCGTCAGGATATAGCCGCTCTCGCCCCTGGACCCGCCCCTCGATCAGCCCGTACTCCTCGAGCTCCCGGGCGAAGGACGGCGTGACGCTCGCGCGCTCGCAGAGCTCGCCGAGGTCGACCTCCTCCTCGTCGCCGGCGGTGAGCGAACGACCGAGGCGGCGGATCCGCTCCTTGCCCGTGGCGGCCGCGAGCTCCTGGCGGATCACCCGCAGCGGCAGGAACTCGTCGCGCTGCAGGCGCAGGATCGTCCGCAGCCGGTCGACGTCCTCGTCGCCGTAGAGCCGGTAGCGGCCGGGCGTCCGCCGCGGCGCCAGCAGGCCCTGGTCCTCCAGGTAGCGGATCTTGGAGATCGAGATGTCGGGGAACTCCTCCTGGAGGAGCGTGCAGACCGCGCCGATCGTGAGCGGCCGATCTTCCTGTTCGGTGACGGCGGTCGCGCTCACTTCTGGAGGAAGGTCAGGCGGTACTTCCCGACCTGGACCTCGTCGCCGTCCGTGAGCTCCGCGCTCTCGATCCGGCGGCGGTTGACGAACGTCCCGTTCAGGCTTCCCTGGTCCTCGATCACGAAGCTGTCGGCGTTCCGCCGCAGGACGGCGTGCTGCCTGGAGACGGTGACGTCGTCGAGGAAGATGTCGCAGTCGGGCGAGCGGCCGATCGTCGTCCTCTCCCCCTGTGGGACGAAGTGCTCACCGGCGCGCCCGCCGCCGGAGCGGACGACGAGCGCGGGGCCCTCCATACCGAGATCCTCGAGCGGCCCGTTGTCGTCGAGCTCCTCCGGCGTGAAGGCCATCGTCGTGTCCGCCCCAGCCGTGTCGCGCACGAGCGCCGTCCCGCACTTCGAGCAGTAGTTGGCGGACTCCGGGTTCTGGAACCCGCATTCGGGGCAGTAGACGTGGCTCACGCTGCGGCTACCCGTCCGCAGTGGGAGCGGCCTTGCCGGCGAGGATCTCCGAGAGGCGGTCGAGGTCGACTTGCGCGAGGATGCTCTCCGGCCCGGCCTCCTTCAGCCGCGACTGCAGCTCGGCGCGCAGGATGTCGATCTTCCCGTGCAGCAGGCGGCGGCGGTACGAGATCTCCTGCTCCTGCTGCTGGAGCTCGTCGATCATCTGCTTCAGGTCTTCGTCCGACAGCGTTGCGAGATCGGGCAGAGGTTCCACGGAGGGCCTTTCGATCGGGGAGTCAGTTAACCAGCGGGACGACTAAGGGTAAACCTTACGTTGAGTCTCAGGTCAATGCTACGGCTGGGCTCGGACCTCCTCGCCCTGCTGCAGGACGTCTTCTACCAGCCCGCGCAGTTCCCGTTCGAGTTCGGCGGACGTCTCCTCGTCCGGCCCTTCGGCGTAGACGTGCACGATCGGCTCGTCGGGGTCGGGCAGCACCTGCGCCCATCCGCGCTCGTCGAGCACCTTGATCCCGTCGCTCAGGTCGACGTCCCGGTCCTTCAGCCGCTCGGTGAGCACCCGCATCACGAGTCCCTTCTGCGCCCACGGGCAGGGAACGCGGCGATGGACGACATGGGACTCCGGAAGCTCCGAAACGAGCTCCGAGAGCGGCCGGTCGACGGTCGCAAGCAGCTCGAGCAGCTTGCACAGTGACGCCATCGCGTCATAGGCCGGCAGGAACTCCGGAAAGACGTAGCCCCCGCCGACCGCGCCGGCGAAGATCACGCCGTGGCCTGCAGCGGCCTCCGTCAGCGCCGAGAGCGAGGCAGGCGTGCGGACGACCTCGAGCGAGCTGTCCTTCACGAGCTCTTCCACGAGGCTCGTCACCGTCACCGGGAAGGCGAGCTTCCCGCGCCCACCGTTGCTCCCGATCAGCCTCAGATACAGCAGCAGCGCCTGCTCCACCGGGATCTCGCGGGCCTGGTCGTCGATCAGGTACAGGCGCTCGGCCGCACGGTCGAACACCACGCCGAGGTCGGCGCCGATCGCGGAGACGAGGCGCTTCGCCTGCCCGATCAGCCCGTGCAGGGCGCTCGAGTCCGTGGTCGGCTCGTCTGAGCTGAACTGGTGGGCCGCGACCGCCTCGACCCCCAGCGGGCCGAGCAGGAGCGGGAGCACGAACGAGGCGGACGAATACCCGTAGTCCACGACGATCTTGAACTTGCGCGCCTGGATCGACTCGGCGTCGAGGCTCGTCAGCAGGTCGTCGGCGTAGCCCTCCCGGGCCCGCGCCGGGTAGGTGATGCCTGCGACGTCGGCGGCCGCCATTCGTCTGAACTCGAGTCGCGTGAAGTGCTTCTCGATCTCCTTCTGCATCGCCGGCGACAGCTCGATCCCCGGCGGCTCGAAGAACTGGATCTTCACGACCTCGGGGTCGTTGTTGCTGATCCCGACGTGGAAGCCGCAGTCGTAGCCGTGGCTCTTCAGCAGATGGCGGCTGACCGGCGACGGGAGCACCCGCAGGTCGGCGACCTCGATTCCCGTCGAGATCAGCCCCGAGATCATCGCGCGTTTGAGCATCCGGCACTGGGGCGGCGACTCGCGGCTCGCGACGACCCGGGCGCCGCGCTTGAGCGCAGTGCCGAACGCCGCGGCGAGCCGGAGCGTCGTCTCCGGCGTCAGGTCGACATTGACGAGCCCGGAGACGCCGTCGGCCGAGAAGAGCTGCGACGAGCCGCGCGACTCGAAGATCAGGTTCTCGGTCACCCGGGACCCGGAGTCGACTTCCTTGAACGGGTAGATCCGGATGCCGGGCATGACCACCGTCTCGGCGCCGATCCGCACCTCGTCCCCGATCGCGACGTCCTCGTGGATGCGGACGTGCGAGCGGATGTCGCAGTTCCGCCCGACGATCGCATTCTCGATCAGGCAGCTCCGACCGATGTGGGTGGACCCGTCGACGATGGTGGAAACGGTGCGTGCCCGCTCGCGCAGCGTCACGCTCGACCCCAGCACGGAGTAGGGCCCGACGGTCGCGTCGGCGCCGATCCTGCAGTAGTTGCCAACGAAGGCGGGCGCCTCGATCCGATCGAAATCGTCGATCTCGACGCCCTCTCCGACGAAGACGTTGCCGCGGATCCGCACGCCGGGGATCTCGAGCGCGACCCGTGCGTCGAGCGCGTCGAAGTTCGCCTGCCGGTACTGCGTGAGGTTGCCGATGTCCTGCCAGTAGCCCTCGGCGACGTAGCCGTAGACGGGGCGGCCCATCTCGAGCATGAGCGGGAAGAGCTCCTTCGAGAAGTCGTACGGCCGGTCCGTCGGGACGTGCTTCAGCACGTCGGGCTCGACCACGTAGACGCCGGTGTTGATCGTGTCAGAGAAGACCTGGCTCCAGGACGGCTTCTCCAGGAATCGCTCGACCCGACCGTCGCTGTCTGTGACGACGATCCCGAACTCGAGTGGGTTTTCGACCGACTTGAGCGCGATCGTCGCCGCCGCTCCTTTCTCTCGGTGAAACCGGATCAGGTCGGTCAGGTCGAAGTCGCAGAGGGCGTCGCCCGAGATGACGAGGAAGGTCTCGTCGAGCCGGTCCCCCGCGAGCCCGACGGACCCGGCGGTGCCGAGTGGCGACTCCTCTACGGAGTACTCGATCTCGATGCCGAGCGAGCTCCCGTCGCCGAGGTAGCTCCGGATCGCCTGCGGCAGGAACGCCAGGGTGACGATCACCTCGCCGAAGCCGTGCTTCCGGGCCAGCTCGATGATGTGCTCGATGCAGGGCTTGCCCACGATCGGCACCATCGGCTTCGGCTGGTTCGAGGTCAGCGGCCGGAGCCGGGTTCCCTCCCCGCCCGCCATCACGACGGCCTTCACGACTGCCCCCTGATCGCGCCGGCGACGTAGAACGCGCCGGCGACGAGCGAGAGACCGAGGCCGATCCAGAACAGGACGTACGGAAGATCCGCCCCTTGGCTCGTGATCAGCATCAGCGCGAGCGAGGCGTAGAGGATCCACGTCGCGAGCTTCCCGATGAAGTTGACCTGGAGCTCGTAGCCGCGCGGCGCGACGAACTTGTACCCCCCGACGAGCACGACGTCCCGCGCGAGGATGAGGAGCAGCGCCACCCACGGCAGCCGGTCGTTGAGGACGAGGAGCACGACCGCCGTGTCGATCATCAGCCGATCGGCGAGCGGGTCGGCGACCGTGCCGAACCGCGACTCCACGTGCCACCGGCGCGCCAGCCAGCCGTCGACCTGGTCCGTGATCGCCGCGGCGACGAAAACGATCGCGGCTGCCCAGCTCTTGCCGTCGTCCACCGGCGCCTCCAGCAGGATGAAGAGCGGGATCGCAGCGAAACGCGCGATCGTCAGCGCATTCGGAAGCTGCGCCAAGCGAACGGAGACGACACGCTCGGCCATGAGGCAAGGATAGGTGACGCCCTCGTGCCCGAATCGCGTCTCGCGGCCCGTGGAGCGGCTATCGGACCCGCATGAACCTCGCCGGGCGCGCGGGACGGCTGGCGTGCGGACAACTGGCGGTGTGGCTGCGGCGCGGCCGCCGTCCGGCTGCGACGGCCGCGTCGCAAACGGAACGACCTCCGCCTACGGCCGGAAGCGCCTGGGGAACTGCGCGATGATCCCGTTGCTGAGCATGTCGGCCATCGCGAGCGCTTGCTCGTGAACCGCGTCGTAGGCGGCCACGTCGGCATCCCAGTTCTCGTTCAGCCGAGCCAGCACTTCCTGCGTCGTCGCGTCGAGATGGTCCTTCATCATCTGATCCATCTCCGCCAGGGGCCAGTTGCGGGGATTCGCCGCGTTCAGGAAGACGGCGATCTCGTGGGCGTTCGCATACCAGCGCTTCTGCGCGTCTGCGAGCGCCGCGGAGTTGCCCGTCTTCGCCGCCTGCAGGATCTCGCCCGCGATGAGGATGTGCTCGCGGAGCAGCTCCGTCAGCTGGTTGCCGGCGCTGTCTCCGTAATACGGCTTGATCGCGTTCCCGATGTCGGCCTGGTTCCGAAGCAGCCGGCCGAGCGCCGCGTTCAAGTCGGGCAGCACAACGCTCGGATCAGGCTCGTTGACCTGGAAGCTGATGATGACGTTCCGCGTCCAGGTGATGTGATCCTCCCACAGCTTGCGCATGCCGTCATGGAAGGCGACCGCCGAGCGGCTGACGACGGGGGGCGTTTTTTTCGGCTGCGCCGTCCTGGTGCCCGCCTGCGCCCCCGCGATCGCCAGCGCCGCGACGGTACCGGCGATCACCGTCACGAGCGCCACCGATGCCGATCGGCGCCTGTTCAGGCCCTTGACCATGTCCTCTCCTCCTACCCTTGTCGAACAGCCGCAGCAGACTCGGGTGGAGTCCACAGCAGCGGCAGGCCGCAGATAGCCGCCAAGACAACGATCACCGCTGGAGCCGAGGGAGAAACATCGCGGGTCGCGGCCGCGGCAAAACTCCTCTCGTCAAGCGCCGAGCGGCTTAGCATCCGCCGGGTGGCCGATCCGCTCGTCCTTCCGGGCTTCGTGAATGCGCACAGCCACGCCTTCCAGCGTGCGCTACGCGGGCGGCGCACCGGCGGGGACTTCTGGGCCTGGCGCGAGGCGATGATCGAGGAGGCGGAGCGGCACACGCCGGAGACGGTCCGCTCCGAGTACGCCGACACCTACCGCGAGATGCGGGCCGCCGGCTACACGGCCGTCGGCGAGTTCCACTACCTCGGTCTCGACGAGGCGCGAGCCGCGGCCGACGCGGCCGCCGAGGCCGGCGTCGAGCTGACGCTGCTGCTGACGGCGTACGCGCGGGGCGGCACGGCGCGGTTCCGCCAGGACTCGGTCGCCGACTACCTCCGGCAGGTCGACGAGCTCCGCGCCGACGGGATCCGCGTCGGCCTGGCCCCCCACTCCGTCCGCGCGTGCCCGGCGGACTGGCTCGAGGAGATCGCCCGCTACGGCGAGCGTGAAGGACTGCCGCTGCACATCCACGCCGACGAGCAGCCGCGGGAGATCGAGGAGTGCCTGACGGAGCACGGCCTCCGACCGATCCAGCTGCTCGACCGCACGGGGATCCTCGGGCCGCGGACGACGGTCGTCCACGCCACGCACGCCGACGACGAGGAGCTCGACCTGCTGGCCGCCTCAGGGTCACGAGTGTGTCTCTGCCCCACGACCGAGGCGAACCTCGGTGACGGCTTCGCGCCGCTCGAGCGGCTGCGGGAGCGAAGGATCGGCGTCTGCATCGGGTCGGATTCGAACGTGCGGATCGATCCGTTCGAGGAGCTCCGGGAGCTCGAGACGACCGCCCGGCGCATGACCCTGCGGCGCGAGGTCTGCGACGTCGGAACGCTCCTCTGCTTCGGCGCGGACGAGGGTGCGGCAGCGCTCGGGCTCGACTCCTGGCCGGAGATCGAGATCGACCAGGATCACCCCACGCTCAGGGGCCTCGAGCGCGCCGATCTGCTCGACGCGCTCGTGTTCTCGGCGTCCGCCGACGTCCTCGGCGGCTAGCGGACCCGGAGCCTCGACGTACCCATCAGGTAGCCGGGCTTCTGCGCCTGGAGGAAGAGGAAGCCCTTGGCCTTCGGCCTGAGGCGGAAGACGACCTGGCCCCTGGCGTTCGTCGCGCGCCACTTCGTGACGAGGCGAACGCCGTACGCCCGCACCCTCACGCCGGGAATCGCCCGCCCGCCCGCCTTCACGGTCACGACGAGCCTGCGAAGCCTCTTCGCCTTGAGCCGGCCCTTCGCGCTCAGCGTCAGGCGCTGGGTGGTGCGAACGACCGAGCCGCCCTTGACGCTGAACGACTGCGGCCGTGTGTAGTCGCCGAGGTTTTGGTCCTCGTCCACCGCCGCCACCTTCCACCAGAACGTACCGCCGGTGACATAGGCCCCCAGGAGAAGCGGCGGAGCGTAGCTCGTGTTGTCGGTCCTCACGTCCTCGACGTTCACCGAAAAGTCCTCTCGCGAGGAGACGACGACCCGGTACTGCTTCGTCCCGAGCTTCGGATCCCAGCTCAGGAGGACGTGGTCGTCGGTCGCGTCGGTCTTCGCGCCCGTCGGCTCCCCGACGGTGCGCGTGTGGTAGACGGTGCCCGACCAGGGCCCGGGCGTGACCGCCGTCGTGTTGGTCGGGAAGTTGGCGCGGACGCGGATGCCGGTGACGCCGGTCCCGGTCATCTTCACGAAGGCCGCGGCTGCGGAGCGGAAGTCGTCGTACTCGTTGTGGTCGCCGTCGGCCTCGTCCACGGCCAGGCGGTACGAGACGGCGCCGGGCACGGGATCCCATGACATGACGGGGAACATCTCGCCGGCCAGGGCGTCGAAGTGCGGCGCCGGCACCGGCAGACGGCGTTGGAACGACCCGACGGACGACCAGCGGAGGCCGGTCAGGTTCTCGTCGTCGGCTCGCACGCGCCAGTAGAGCAGCGTGTCGGCCGGGTACGCCTTGTTGCTCGTATAGGCCGTCGCGGCAGTCGCGACGTCCTCGAGGAGCGTCCCGAAGCTCGGGTCCTGGGAGACCTGCAGCCTGTACCTCCGTGCCCCCTCCGCCGGCGACCAGCGGAAGACCGGCTGGCCGACGACGTCCGAGCCCGTGGCCGGTGCGGTCAGCAGCGGCGGGTTCGACTCCTTGCGGAAGTTGGGCGGCGCCGCCTGGAGCGGGTCGCCGACGGCCCCTGAGCCGTTGGAGTTGGTCGCCGGGAGCACGGCCCAGTAGTAGAGGGTCGTCTCGTCCGGGTAGGTCATGATCCAGTTCGGCCCCCGCGGCGCGTAGGCCGGAAGCTGAGTGAACGCGTAGTCGACGATGTTGCTGAACGACGCGTCCTTGGCCACGAGGACGAAGTAGGACTGTTTGCCAGCGATCGGCTTCCAGGTGAAGTACGGCATACGGGTCGTCGTCACACCGGTGGTGGGCAGGAGGTAGTCCCCGGAGCCAAGGTTGTTCGGGACGCAGCTCGGTGAACACGCGCCTCCGGGCGGCGGGCCCGCCCATTGGAAGGCCGGCGCGCTGCCGCCGTTGATGTACGTGTAGTCGCCGTAGACCTCGGACGAGCCGAACTCCCCGGCCCGGTCGGCGCGCGCCCGTACGCGGACGCAGTACTCGGAGTTCAGGTTGGGATGGAAGCCACCGTCGCTCGCCACCGGGCGCGCGTCCGCGTACGGCTTCACGTTGTTCCAGCTGTAGCCGAGCATCGTCCACGCGTTCGTCGCCGTCGTCGAATGCCAGTGGTCGAGCGCGCCGGACGACCAGTTGCACATCCCGCCCTCGAACGGGAAGACGTCGACCTCGTAGCTTGAGGCGCCGGGGACGGGGTCCCACGTCACGACCGGAACGTAGGTCTGGTAGCCGGCCGTGCCGCCGTCGACGTCGCTGCCGGGATCGCTGAGGTTGTCGCGCATACGCACGTTCTTCACGCTCGGCGCGGTGACCGGCGGGACCTTGTCGAACGTCTTCATGAACGAAGGCCCGACGTTCCAGTCGCCGGCGTTCCCGAAGGCGTCGAGCGAGCGGACGCGCCAGTAGTAGGTGTTGTCGCGGAGCATCGTGGTCGGCGCGTAGGTGTTCGCGATCAGCGTGCCGGTGCAGCAGACCTTCGAGCCCGGCGCGAAGTCCTGCGTCGGGTTGACCTCGAGCTCGTACTTCGCTGCGCCCGGGACCGCGTCCCAGCTGAATTGCGGGTCGTAGACCTCGGTGTCGACGCGGAGGTCACCGACCGAGGTCGCCGCGGCGGTCGGCCAGACCCACGTGAAGGCGCCGACGGCGGAGGCTGCGCCCCGGTTTCCCTGGGCGTCCATCGGGACGACGCCCCAGTAGTACGTGCCTGGCGGCAGCAGCATCGCGCGCGGCGCGTAGACCGTGCCGCGCGTCTCCACGTTCGACTGGGCCAGCACGGCCGATCCCAGGGACGGGTCGCTCGCGATCGTGACGAGATACCTGGCGGCGCCGGGGACGGCGCCCCACTTGAGCACGAGCGGGTTCGTCGGGTGGACGGCGACGGCGCCGTTCGTCGGCGAGAGCAGCGTCGGGGGTGTGTTCCACGTCTTGCGAAGCGGCCGAGGCGCCGTCCACGGCGAGACGGCGCCTCCAGGCGCGATGGCGCGGACGCGCCACCAATACGTGCCGTTCGGCAGGGTCTTCTTGACGGTCGCGCGGCTGTTGCGCGTGAAGAACTGCCCCTCCCCCGCGCCGAGCACCGGCGAGTTGAAGCCGGCGTCTGCGGCGATCGCGAACTCGTACTTCTCGGCGCCGGCGACTCCGGTCCACGCGAAGGACGGGAGTGCCTGGACGGCCGCGTCGGCGGCCGGAGCGAGAAGCGTCGGGGTGCCGGTCGCGGCGGACGCGGGGCCGGCGAGGACGACTGCTGCTGCGAATGCCGCGAGGGCACCGATGACGACTCGAAGGGTGGCGGCCATGGCTGAAGTTCGAGCTCAGCGGCCGCAGAGCTGTCCCGGTGACTCTCCTTTACTCGTCGCGGGCTATCGCGGTGGGAATCGGGGGAACCGAGCGTCCCGCCAATCCCTCAGCCGAGGGGCTTTTCGCGTAAGGAGGCCGTAAATGTTGTGAGAATTTCCTGTTTGCAAGGAATAAATCGACGATTTGACGGAAACAACGCCCGTAGTTCGATCCAGAGGAGGGAACTACAGGATGCGCAAGCTCGTACTGCTTCTGACTGCGATTGCGGCCACGGCCGTCGCCTTCGCGGCGTCGGCCGTCGCGCAGGCGCCGCCGACGATCACGCTCGCCATCGGCAAGCCGAGCGGCGGGCCGCAGGGCACCGTTACGACCGTCAGATACGGCCAGCTCGTGAAGCTCTCCGGCGACGTCTCAGGCGCCCCGGCGAGCGGTGAGGTCGTGGACATCACCATCACGCCGTACCGCGGCGAGACGACGATCCGGCAGGCCCGCACGGACTCGACCGGTGAGTTCGAGTTCACGCACCGGCCGACGATCCGGACCAGCTACACGGCGCGGGCCCGCGGCGGCACGAGCGCGCAGGAGCCGCTTGCGTTCGTTCGCCCGCAGGTCACGCTGACGCCGTGGAACAAGCGTGCGGGCCAGTTCATCGTGAAGATGCGCGCCAACGCGCAGAACGCCTCGCACGTCGTCTGGTTCCAGCGCCGCATCAACCGCACCAGGTGGGCGACCGTCAAGCGCGTGAAGCTTCGCCGCGACCTGACCGCCCGCTTCACCGTGCGTCTGCCGAGCGGCACCCGCTGGGTGCGCGCCTCCGTGCCGCAGACGCCTGGCTACCTCACCGCGACAAGCGCCTTCGTCCGCATCAGGTAGCGCCGATTGGGAGCGCCGGGCCATTGGGCGCCCGGCGCTCTCTCTCACCTGATCGAGCGATCACGCAGCACCCCGTGCGACGAGCCCAAAGGGCACGCGTCCCGGGTCGTGCGACGAGCTAGAGAACGAGAAGCAGGACGCCCGCGACGACGCTGATCACCCAACCGGAGAGGAGCAAGACCGAGACCCAGCTCGGGATCACGCCACGCTCCGGCATGTGCGCGAATGCGATCGCGTCAGCGCCGAACTGTGCCACGGCCCGTCGAACATAGATCCGGGTGAAGCTGCGGCCCAGGAAGATCAGGGCAAGGCCGAACTCGGTAGCCGCAACGTGCTGCACAAAACGACAATGCGCGAAACGCCGGCGGCATCCAACTGGCCGTTTGTCGAGACCCACTGGCGGATGGGCTAGACCCGGCTTCGTCACTCCCGCGGCGCGATGTAGTACGTACGGCTCGTCACACCGCTGGGATGCCGCTCCTCGGGTGGAGCGTCGAGCAGCCGCCCACCCGCGGCCTCGAAGATCCTGATCGTTTCCTCGTACGGGACGGCGGACATGAGCATCTCTGGCTCCCAACCGAGTCGCTCATACAGGAACGTCGGGCTTACCCCGGCTGCTCGCAGCCACCGCTTGCCGCGGGTGCCCAGCGGCACGTACGGGTCATCGCGCGGCGGCACTCGTTCGGGCAGCTGCACGGCTGCGACGCCGCCGGGGCTGAGCACGCGAACAAACTCGCGCAGATACCGCTCGATTGCGTCGCGCGACGGAAGGTGCTGGAGCACCAGCAGGCACGAGAGGAAGTCCACTGAGCCCGACTCGTACCGAGACAAATCCTCCCGGTCGTGCCTCACGAACACGGCGCCCGATCCTGGATCGAGCCGCTTCGCCTGCTTGATCATCGTCGACGCGACGTCGAGCCCGTAGGTGCGCTCGAAGTGCGGCGCGAGGGCCCGCGTCAGCCGACCGAGCCCACACCCGAAGTCCAGCGCAGTGCCGGGCCGGGCCGGCCGGCCGTAGCGCTGCGTATGAGCAAGCATCGCGGCGACCATGTCGACGCCGGTAGCGAAGAACCGGTCGATATCCCAGCCCCCGTGGCGCGTGTCGGGAGCCGTGAGGATGGCCCAGAAGGGGTCGATCCGGCCCAGTCCTCCCACGCAGCGCGGTGCCGGTCGCGGGCCACCCGTGGAAACGTAGCGAGCAGCCGTTGCACAGGTGCGGCCAGGCGCTAGCGACGCCGAACGAACGTGATGTGTCCCTCGGCGTGGGTGACTGCGGGTCCGTCGGCTACCCGGCGAACCGTGCATCGTCGCGCACAGCGCAAGGCGATCGTCCGCGCACCCGCCTCGGTCGCAACGATCAGCTCGCCCGCGCGCAGATTCGCGCGAGACAGGTTCGTGCCCGCGAGGACGAGCACGCCGTCCGATCCACCGGTCGGCGACCCGGGGGATCCGAGATCTGCGAGGTACGCGGCAGCGGGGCGACCGGGCTGCGGCGGCACGAACCCGACCGCTTCGACCCCGATGTCGCCGCCGGCGGGAAGTGACGGCTGGGCCACGACGCGAACGCGACCACCGGGCCCAAACGCGGAGATCCGGCCCGTCACCTCATCGACGGCGATGAGGTTGCCCCCGAACCGGCCGAAACTCCGAGGCGCGACGGCGATGCCACCCTCGACGTGCGGAGCACCGCTCGCGACGATCCGCGCTCGGGCGTGGCAGTCGAACGCGTACAGCGTCGTCGCGCCGGAGGCGAACGACGTGACGAGAAGGCGGTAGCCGAACGAGCCGACGTCGTCGATCGTGATCCCGGATGGGAACGCGCCCGCGGGCAGGTCGACAAACCGACTGCTCCGACCGCTGCGACCGATCCTCACGATGCCAGGGGTCGCGTCGGGGTCGAGGACGAAGGTGACGTCCCGGCCGAATCCGCAACGAGCGCCGGCAACGCGGTGACCTCGCCCCAGGGCGATATAGGGCTCGCCGGCCGCCCCCGCATAACCCTGAGGGCCGCGGGCGTAGGGTCCGGGTGATCCGCCGGGCCGCATCACAAAGACGCCGCTGTGTGTTGAGAGAACGAGCCGTCCGTCAGCACGGGGACCGACCACGTCGACGATGCCCGGCACCTTCGCGACTGCTCGCCACTTCGCCGGCACCGATGCCGCCGACGCGACCGACGAAGCCAACAGCGCAACGCAGATCGCGCCAGCCACCCGGCCCTTCGCCATGCCGCCAGCCTAACTCGGCCGGCAGGCGATCATTTCCAACCGAACGACGCCGCGTGTGTACCGCCGGCCAGCTGTTTCAGGCAGCCGGCTGGACGTTTAGGCACCGATTGGGCCCTGCTCGGGCCCACATTCCAGTCGGGGCGCCGAGATTTGAACTCGGGACCTCTAGTCCCCCAGACTAGCGCGCTAACCAGGCTGCGCCACGCCCCGTGGCCGACACGATAACAAGCGACCTAGACCGGCCTTGTGGCGTCGGGGGCCCACGTCGACGTCCGGAACTGAGCTACGGTCGCGAAGTGACCGAGCGCATCCCGGAACCCGGTGAGGGCAAGCGGTTCCTCGCTCCGGAGACGCTTGCTCCGCCGGCCGGGTACAGCCATGTCGTCGAGGCACCCGCGGGCCTGCTCCTCTACATCTCCGGCCAGGTGCCGCTCGACCGGAACGGCGAACTGGTCGGCGCCGGTGAGATCGCGGCGCAGACGCGGCAGGTGTTCGAGAACCTCACCGCCGCTCTGGCCGCCGCGGGCGGGTCCTGGAGCGACGTCGTCAAGCTCGGCTACTTCCTCGTGGACGTCGCGCACCTGCAGACCGTTCGCGCGATCCGCGACGAGTACGTGGATGCCGAGCGCCCGCCGGCGAGCACGCTCGTGGAGGTGAGCCGCCTCTTCAGGGACGACGTCCTGATCGAGGTCGAGGCGATCGCGATCAAGGGCTGACCCGGCGAAATTCGAGCAAAGAGCGGACAAATTTTCGGCCCTCGACGCAAGGCTTGCTGCCTCCATGCGTCTTGAAACAGAGGTCCGACACACGACTGCGGTTGTCCACACCCGGGAGAAGGCCAGGCCGACGACCCCGCCAGGGCAGCCGCGTTGCCAGCCACGACGATATCCACATGCCTGTGGAAAAGCCCCGGAAGCCGCCAGATAAGCAGCAGAAGCAACGTAAGGAGCCCGCCAAGCCGCCGGGTCAATTCCTCACGAACGAGCTCCAAGAGGAAACGGCGCGTTTTCTGCGTGAAATCAAAGGGCTCGCGAAGCGCCGAGAGCAGGCGAAGTCGGAAGAGACCAGGGGGCCGCCGCCGAAGCGGCCGCCCGACGATCAGCGCTCGAGCCGCCGGTAGAGCCGGTCGATCAGCTCGGGCATCTCCTCGAGCTTCTGCGTGATCAGGCGCAGCCGGTACTCGCGGAAGTGCTCCGGCTCGACCTTGAGCGCCTTCGCCAGCCGCTTGACGATGTCGTCGGAGGGGACCGGCCGGTTCCCGTGAACGAGGTGGTTGAGGTAGCCGGCCGAGAGCTTCGTCTGGTCGGCGAGCGCGCGGTAGGTGATGCCGGACTCCTGCATCAGGCGCTCGAGGGTCGGGCCGAATGGCTCCGTGCTGAACCGGCGGCGGCGAGCCACTTCCTCGACCTTACCTCTCCACCCCGCCGATGTCATCGACGGCAACGCGGCGCTCCTCCCCTGTTGCCCGATCGCGGACGTCGACCGCCTCGTCCTCGAGCGTCTTCTTTCCGACGGTGACCCGGGTCGGGATGCCGATCAGGTCGGCGTCGGCGAACTTCTCGCCCGCGCGCTGTTCGCGGTCGTCGAGAAGGATTGCGGCGCCGGCGGCTTCGAGTGCCTCCGCGACGCGCTCGCCCTGCTCCTCGACGCCGGGAAGGACGACCACGTGGACGTCGTACGGCGCGACCGACCGCGGCCAGACGATCCCGTGCTCGTCGTGGCGCTGCTCGACGATCGCCGCCATCGTCCGCCCCGGCCCGATGCCATAGCTGCCCATGATCAGCGGCTTCTCGGCGCCGTCCTCGTCCAGGAACGTCGCGCCGAGCGGCACCGAGTAGAAGGTCCCGAGCTTGAAGATGTGCCCGACCTCGATCGCGGTCTGGAGCCGAAGCGCGCCGCCGCACTTCGGGCAGGTATCGCCCTCCCGCGTCTCGCGGATGTCGGCGAACCGCGCCTCGTAGTCCCGGCCCGCCTCCACGCCACGCAGGTGGCGGCCGGTCTCGTTGGCGCCGGCGACGAACTGGCCCCCGCGGAGGCTCTCATCCGCTACGACCTCGACCGAGACCCCAACAGGGCCGATCGAGCCCGGATCGGCACCGAAGGTGCTCTTGATCTCCTCGTCCGTCGCGGGACGGACCATCCCGCCGAGCATGGCCGCGAGCTTGGCCTCGTCGAGCCGATCGTCGCCGCGGACGAGGCTCAAGACGACACGTCCGTCGGTCACCACCGGCATCGCCTTCGACGTGGCGGCGGCATCGATGCCGAGCAGCTCGGCGAGCCCCTCGATCGTGCTCGTCCCGGGCGTATCGACCGGCTCGGGCGCGCCGAGCGACGGCGGGAACTCGGGCGCGCGCGGAATGCCGTGCGCGATCTCGAGGTCGGCGGCGTAGTCGCCGCGCTCGCAGGTCACGAGCATGTTCGCGCCGGCCTCTGCAGGAGCCAGGTAGTCGCGGCTCTCGCTGCCGCCCATCATCCCCGACTCCGCCTGCACGGGAACCACGTCGAGCCCGCACCGCTCGAAGATCCGGTCGTAGGCGCCGGCGTGGAGCTGGAAGCTCCGGTCGAGCCCCTCCTCGTCCCGGTCGAAGCTGTACGAGTCCTTCATGATGAACTCGCGGACGCGGAGCAGCCCCGCGCGCGGGCGCGGCTCGTCCCGATCCTTGGTCTGGAAGTGGTAGAGCATCTGCGGGAGGTCGCGGTAGGAGCGGATCTCGCGCGCGTGGAACGCCATCGTCTCTTCGTGGGTCATCGGTAGCACGAAGCGCCGGTTGTTGCGGTCGCTGAGCTTGAAGACCTCGGGATACCCGTAGCGCCCCGTCGACTCCCAGAGCTCGGCCGGCGTCAGCACCGGCATCTGCATCTCCTGGGCGCCGATCGCGTCCATCTCCTCGCGGATGATCTGAACGACCTTCTCGTGCACCTTCCAGCCGAGCGGCAGGAACGTCCAGACGCCCGTGCTCACCTGCCGGATGTAGGCGCCACGCACGAGCAGCTTGTGGCTCGCCGCCTCCGCATCGGCCGGATCCTCCCGAAGCGTCGGGAGAAAGAGCTGTGAGGCCCGCGCCACTAGTCGAGCGGGACGAGGGACGCTTCGGCCATGGCCAGGGCGGCCGGCTTCGCCATCTTCAGGCGCTTCGGTCGCGGCATGCCCTCGGCGATCCAGTTATCGATCTCACGGAAGAGCTCGTCGATCAGGACGTCCGAGGAAACCTTCTTCAGCACCCGCCCGTGGGCGTAGATGAAGCCTGCGTCGCGGCCGCCGGCAATCCCGAAGTCGGCGTCGCCCGCCTCGCCCGGCCCGTTGACCGCGCAGCCCATCACGGCGACCTCGAAAGCGTCGTGGTAGGCGCGCAGGCGCTCCTCGACGACGATTGCGAGATTCTCGACGCCGACGTTGTCGCGGCCGCAGGACGGGCAGGCGATCATCACCGGCCCTCGCTCGCGCAGCCCGAGCGCCTTCAGGATCTCCCAGGCCGTCTCGACCTCCTTGACCGGGTCGGCGGTGAGGGAGACGCGGATCGTGTCGCCGATCCCGTCCGCGAGCAGCGACCCGATGCCGACCGCGCTCTTGATCGAGCCGGCGAAGGGCATCCCCGCCTCGGTGACGCCGAGATGCAGCGGGTACGGCACCTTCGCGGCGAGCATCCGGTACGCCCGGATCATCGTCGGGACGTGCGTCGCCTTGACCGAGATCTTGAAGTCGTAGTAGTCGAGGCTTTCGAGCAGCTCGACCTCCTCCAGCGCGGCCGCGACGAGCGCCTCGGCCTGGTCGCGCTGGGCGAGCTCGTAAAGTTGCTTCGGCAGCGAGCCGGAGTTGGCGCCGATCCGCATCGGGATCCCGGCCGCCTTCGCGGCGTGGACGACCTGCGCGACCTTCTCCGGGCCGCCGATGTTGCCCGGGTTGATCCGCACCGCCTGCACGCCCGCGTCGATCGCCCGCAGCGCCAGACTCGCGTTGAAGTGAATGTCGGCGATCACCGGGATCGGCGAGAGCCGGACGATCTTCTTCAGCGCTTCGGCGTCCTCGATCTTCGGGACCGCGCAGCGCACGACCTCACAGCCGGCCGAGGCCAGGGCGGCGATCTGCGCCGTGGTCGCGCTGACGTCCCGCGTCGGCGTCAGCGTCATCGACTGCACAACGACTGGTGCGCCGCCGCCGATCTGGACGTTGCCTACCTTGACGCTGCGTTCGCTCGCCACACTGCCAGGTTAGTCGCCGCGAACGCGGAAGGCGCGGCGCACGATCGGATCTGCGAGTCGGATGCCGAGATCGGCGATGATCGCGGGTCGCACCGTCCAGCTGTAGCGGCCTGCGCCCAGGCGGACATGCGCGGGCAGGTGGACGCGCGGCGTGCGGGTCTGCGTCTGATAGATGCGCGCGCCGTTCCGGACGAAGGACACCTGGTAGTAGATCGCGCCCGAAAAGGGCTTCCACGAGTACGTGCGCTTGGGCGGCGGTGCGGGCGGCGGAGGCGGTGCGGGTCGTCGCTTCGGAGCCGGGGCGGCTTTCGGCCTCGGCGCCGCCTTCTTCACCGGAGCGGCGCGGAGCGTCTTCGTGAACGGAGGCGGTGTCACGACCCGCTTCTTCGCGGCCGGCTTCACCTGTGCGGGCGGCGGCTGGGGCGCCGGCGCCTTCCGCGTCACGCGCGGCGGCGGCTTCGGCTGCCTGAATGCGGCCAGCGTCGGCGGATCGCGGGTCGGCAGGACGCTGAGCGTCAGCACGGCGAGGCCCAGCGCTCCCCCGATCCCCAACGCCGGCGAAAGCGCGCGGCGGTTGCGAGGTGGAGGTCCCAGCGGGACGATCTCGGTCGCCGCGTGGGCTTCCCATGGACGCCAGGGGAGGTCGGCGCGGGCGCGTACCGCAAGCGCGGAGTCCACGAGGGCGAGCTCAGGGCTGACGAGCTCTTGCTGTTCCAAGTGCTCCTCCGGTCCGGAGGGTAGCGCGGATCAGCCGCCGGCTCGGCCGCCGATGTCGTTCGTCAGCCCGATGAAGAAGAGGGTCAGAACGAGCGCGATTCCGACCACCGAGACCCGCTCGTAGACCTCGCGGCCGACGGAACGTCCGCGGATCCCCTCGATGATCGAGAAGGCGATGTGCCCGCCGTCCAGCGGCAGGAGCGGTAAGAGGTTGAGGAGCGCCAGCGAAAGGCTGATCAGCCCCAGCACCCAGAAGAAGGTCTGGTAGCCGCGGTCGAGCGCGCTCGACGAGCCACGGACGATCCCGATCGGGCTCGAGATCTCCTCCCGGCCGGAGCCTCGAACGAGGCGGCCGAGGACGCCGCCGATCTCCTTCGTAACCGTCCCGGTCAGCTTGAGCGACTCCCAGAGCGCCGTCGGCACCGGCACCGACTCGAACGCGGGCCGGAAACCCACTCGATAGCGGCCGTCGGTGTCTGCGAACGGGCGGGCCGGCGGAAGCTCGACGCGGCGCCCGTTCCGGATCACTGTGATCTGGACCGGCCGGCCCTGCGAGGAGTTGATCTCCTCGAACATCCCGACGTAGCCGACCGGCTTGTGGTTGATCGCGACGACGCGGTCTCCTGGATGCAGGCCGACCTGCGCCGCCGGGCGCCCGACCTCGACCTCTGCGACGGTGGTCGTCGCCCGGCCGGGGCCGAGGGCGAGTAGCAGCGCAAACATCAGGATCGCGAACAGGAGGTTCACCCCGGGGCCGGCGCCGATCACGAGCACACGCTTCCACGTTCGCTGGCGCCAATAGGCGTCGAGGCCGAGGCCGTCGCCGAGCTCCGTCAGGCCCCGCTCGGCGGCCTTGCGCGTGGCCGGCTCGAGCTGCGTCTCCTCGAGGGCCCGCTCGAGCGCCTTCAGCGCGCCCGCGGCGCCGTCGAAGTCGCCCTGCGCGAGCAGTCGCTTCAGCCGCTCCGATGGGCCGAGCAACTGCGGCGCCTCGTGCACCGCCCGCCCGAAGTGCGCGTCCGCGTCGGACGGCGCCGGACGATGCATCCCCGGGATCTTCACGTAGCCGCCGAGCGGGATCGTCCCGATGCCGTACTCGATCTCGTTCCGCTTCACCTTGGCCAGCGCCGGCGGGAACCCGATGTAGAACTTCCGCGGGCGCATCCCGACGGCGCGGGCCGTGTAGAAGTGGCCGGCCTCGTGGAGCAGGACGAGGAAGGCAAGCCCGAGGATCGCGATCAGGCTGTTCATACGACCGCCAGGCCCCGTTCCGCGACCCGGCGTGCTTCCCCATCGGCGCTGATCAGCTCATCGAGGTCGCGCGCCGCCGCTCCGTCGACGTGATCGAGGGTCGCCTCGACGACGTCGGAGATGCCATTGAACGTGAGGCGGCCGTCGAGAAAGGCCTCGACGGCGACCTCGTTCGCGGCGTTGAAAGCGCACGGATGGGTGCCGCCCTGCTCGCCGGCGCGCCGCGCCAACCCGAGGAGCGGAAACGGCTCGTCGTCCACCGGCTCGAACTCGAGCCGGAGCCCGGAGCTCAGGTCGAGCGGCTCGAGCGGCGTCGCGGTGCGCTCCGGATAGGTGAGCGCGTAGGAGATCGGCACGCGCATGTCCGGGTAGCCGAGGTGCGCGAGCGCCCCGCCGTCTCGGAACCGTACGAGCGAGTGCACGACGGAGGTCGGTTGGATCACCACGTCGATCCGCTCGTACGGCAGCCCGAAGAGGAAGTGCGCCTCGATCACCTCGAGGCCCTTGTTGGCGAGGGTCGCCGAGTCGACGGTGATCTTCGGTCCCATCCGCCAGGTCGGGTGCGCAAGCGCATCGTCAGGTGTTACGTCATCGAGGTCGGACCGGTTGCGCCCGCGAAACGGGCCGCCCGAGGCGGTGAGAACGACGGAATGGACCGTCGCGAGGTCCCGCCCCTCCAGGCACTGGAAGAGCGCGGAGTGCTCGCTGTCGACCGGGATCAGCCGGCCTCCACCCCGCTCCTGCGCCGCGAGCGCGAGCTCGCCGCCCGCCACGAGGCTCTCCTTGTTCGCGAGCGCGAGCTCGACGCCGCCCTCGAGCGCCCAGAGCGTCGCCGTCACGCCCGCAAAGCCGACGATCGCGTTCAGCACGACGTCGGGCTCGGCGCGCTCGAGCAGCTCGACAGGGTCGCCGCCCACCTGCGTGAGCGGCGCCAGGCCGTCGATCGGCTGCGAGCCGGACGACGCCGCGACGAGCTCGAGCTCCGGATGAGCGTCGATCACCTCACGCGCCTGCCGCCCGATCGAGCCCGTGGCCCCGAGGACGGCGACGCGTTTCATCCGGCGAAGTGTAGGCGGGCGCCTTGGAGTGGCCGGCGTAATACCGCTCGTCGCAGGGGCGCGATGGTCGTTCCGAGGCAGGGACGCAGGGAGCGCGCGTATCGATCAGATACGGGCGCGACTGAGGACGCCGTCCTCGGGGCGACCAGCGCGGCCCTGCGGCACAGACTGCATTGCGCTGGCCACTCCTACGTCGCGCCGAAGGCCGCCAGGAGGTAGTAGGAGACCACCGCAGCGAAGAGGAGCGCATCGAGGCGGTCGAGGATCCCGCCGTGCCCCAGGAGGAGGCGCCCGGCGTCCTTGACCCCGGCGTCCCGCTTGAGCGCCGACTCGAACAGGTCCCCCATGGGCGCGGCGACGGCGATCGCGGCCCCCAGCGCCAGCGACTCCGGGATCGTGAGGAGGTTCTCCTCGTACAGCGTGAAGAACGGCACGAGGATGGCCGCGACCGTCCCTGCGACCAGCCCCTCCCAGGTCTTCCCTGGCGACGTCCTCGGCGCCAGCTTGTGCCGTCCGAACAGGCGTCCCGCGACGTAGGCCGCCGTGTCGCAGACGAAGACGGTCAGCAGCACCGTGAACGCCGCGAGGACGCCGTGCTCCGGCACCCCACGGATGAAGAGGAGGTGCGCGAGGCCGAGGCCGATCCAGGCCACCCCGAGCACGGTCGCGGCGACGGAGACCGTCGTCGGCCGCACGCCCGCCATGCCCTTGAAGACGAAGGAGAAGGCGAACGTGCTGAGGAAGCCGGCGAGCGCCCACTGCGGCCCCCACTCCGCGCCGACGAGGGCGGCGAACGTCCCCGCGTAGCCGGCGAGCAGCACCGGTCGCAGGTCGCGGGTCATGCCGTAGAACTCGTGCAGCGCGAGCACCGAGACCACAGCGGCGAGGCCGAAGAGCCACCAGCCTCCGGTCCAGATCAGGAGCAGCACGGGTGGAAGCAGCACCGCCGCGACGAGGATCCGCGTGAAGAGCGAGCTCACGCGCGGCCACCGAAGCGGCGGCGGCGTCCGGCGTACTGCGCGACCGCGGCCCTGAGATCCTCGGCGTCGAAGTCGGGCCACCACTTGTCGGTGAAGACGAGCTCCGCGTAGGCGAGCTGCCAGAGAAGGAAGTTCGAGATCCGCAGCTCGCCCGAGGTCCGGATCAGCAGGTCGGGCTCGGGCATGTCGGGCGCGTAGAGGTACGCCGCGAACACGTCCTCGTCGATCTCCTCCGCAGTCAGCCCCGCGGCGACCACCCGGCGGGCGGCCTCGGCGAGCTCGGCGCGGCCGCCGTAGTCGAAGGCGATCCACAGCTGGAGCCGGTCGCGGTCGGCGGTCTCGTCCTCGAGATCCTCCATCTGGCGCAGCAGTTCGGGAGAGACGCGGTCTCGCCTGCCGATGAAGCGGGAGCGGACGCCTTGCTCGGCGAGGTCCGGCAGCTCGCGGCGGATCGTCTCGCCGAAGATCGCCATCAAGGAATCGACCTCGCTGGGCGGACGCAGCCAGTTCTCGGTCGAGAAGGCGTAGACCGTCAGCGAGCGGATATTGAGGTCGATCGCCGCCTCGACCGTGCGACGCAGCGCCCGCGTTCCCTCGCGATGTCCCGCCTCCACCGGGAGTCCGCGGGTCGCGGCCCACCGGCTGTTCCCGTCCATGATGATCGCGACCGAGCTCGGCCCCTCCCCCAGCTCGACCGGTGGTTCGCGGCGCCCGAAGAGGCGGCCGAGGAGGCCCACCTAGACCTCTGTGATTTCCGCTTCTTTGCGCTTGAGCAGGTCGTCGATCTTGTGCACGTGATCGTCCGTCAGCTTCTGCACCCGCTCCTCGGCGCGGCGCTCGTCGTCCGCGCCCACGCTCTGCTCTTCCTTCAGGTGGTGGATGACGTCGCGACGGACGTTCCGCACGGCGATCCGCCCCTCCTCCGCGATCTGCCGGGCGACCTTGACGAGCTCCTGGCGCCGCTCCTCGGTGAGCTGCGGGATCGGGAGGCGGATCACCTTGCCGTCGTTGGACGGGTTCAGGCCGAGATCGGACTCCTGGATCGCCCGCTCGATCTCCTTGAGCGCGTTCGGATCGAACGGCTGCACCGTCAGCATCCGCGGCTCCGGCACGTTGATCGTCGCGAGCTGCTTCAGCGGCGTCTTCTGACCGTAGTAGTCGACCTGCACGCGGTCGAGCAGCGCGGCCGAGGCGCGGCCAGTGCGAATCGAGTTGAGCTCACCGTGGGTCGACTCGACCGACTTGTCCATTCGGGTGGCGGCGTCCTGGATCAGGTCGTCGATCATTCGCGTCCTCCGGGGGTCGAGATGATCGTGCCGACGCGCTCGCCCTGGGCAACGCGCCGGATGTTGCCCGCCGCAAGTGCGAAGACGTAGATCGGAAGCCCATTGTCCATGCACAGGGACAGCGCCGTCGTGTCCATCACGCGCAGGCCGCGCTCGATCACCTGAAGGTGCGTCAGCTCCGGCAGCAGCTCGGCCTCAGGATCGACGCGCGGATCGCCGTCGTGGACGCCCTCCGCGCCGTGCTTCGCCATCAGGATCGCGTCGGCGCCGATCTCCAGCGCCCGCAGTGCCGCCGCCGTGTCCGTCGTGAAGAACGGGTTGCCCGTACCGGCCGCGAAGATCACGACCCGGCCCTTCTCCAGATGGCGGATCGCGCGCCGGCGGATGTAGGGCTCCGCGACCTCGGACACCTGGATCGCCGAGAGCACGCGCGTGTGCAATCCCCGCCGCTCCAAAACGTCCTGGAGCGTCAACGAGTTGAGCACGGTTGCGAGCATCCCGGCGTAGTCGGCCGTGGCCCGGTCCATCCCCTCCGCCGCCGCGCTCATCCCGCGGTAGATGTTCCCGCCCCCGACGACGATCGCGATCTCGACGCCGTTCGAGTGGAGGTCGCGGATCTCGTCCGCGATCCGCTCTACCTCGTGGAGGTCGATCCCGTACTCCCGGTCGCCCATTAGGGACTCCCCCGAGAGCTTCAGCAAGACCCGCTGAAAGGCGGGCTTGCCGTTCCGCTCAGCCGGCAAGGGCGTAGCGCTCGTACTCGAGCACTTCGAGCTGGTGCTCGGCGAGCGCCTTCTCGACCGTCTGCCCCGTGTCGTGGATCCAGTCCTGGTCGGGCAGGACGGTCTGGCCGAAGAAGCGCTTGGCGAGCATGCCCTCGATGATCTTCGGGCGGATCTCGTCGGGCTTCGACACCACGTCGGGGAGCTTCTCGAGAATCGAGCGCTCCGTCGCGAGGTCCTCCTCCGGAATCTCGTCCCGGTGCGCGTAGAGCGGCGCCGCGAAGGAGATGTGCATCGCGAGGAGGCGGGCGACGTCCTCCGGCCCGCGAGCGCGGACGAGGACGCCGATCTTGTTCGCGGGCGGGTGCACGTACGCGGAGAGCACCTCGTCGTCGCCCTGTTTCCGGAACCGCGTACGGCCCACGATCACGATGTTCTCGCCGAGCTTGCCGACGAGCTGCAGGCGCTCTTCCTCGAGCCGGTCGGCCGCCTCGGGCCCCTCCTGCTCGACGATGTCGATGACCTGCTCGGCGAAGGCGCGGAAAGCCTCGTTCTTCGACACCGGCTCGGTCTCGCAGCCGACGGCGACGAGGGTCCCGTCGTCGCCCGAGATCCGGGCGAGCACGATGCCCTCGGTCGTCTCCTTGCCGGCGCGCTTGCCGGCCTCGGCCATGCCGCGCTCCCGCAGGAGCTTCTTCGCGGCGTCGAGGTTGGCGTCCGCCTCCTGGAGCGCGCGCTTGGCGTCCATCATCCCCGCGCCGGTCTCATCTCGGAGCTGCTTCACGAGTGTGGCGGGGATCTCAGCCATTCGCGTTCTCCTCCTCGGTCGCCTCGGTCACGAGGGCCGTCACCTCCGGCTGCGGCGCCTCGGGCTCGGGCTCCGGCGCGGCCTCGGGCTCCGGTTCCGGCGCTGCCTCGGCCTGGGCCTCGGGCTGCGCCTCCGCAACTGGCACCTCCTCCGGCTGGCCGTTCGCCTCGGCCGCTGCCTCGAACTCCTCCGGGCTCACCTGGGTCTTGCCTGCGTCGATCGCGTCCGCGATCGCGCGGATGATCAGACTGCACGAGCGAATCGCGTCGTCGTTCCCTGGAATGACGTAATCCGCCTCGTCCGGGTCGCAGTTCGTGTCCACGAGCCCGATCACCGGCAGGCCGAGCCGGCGCGCCTCGTTGACCGCGATCTGCTCCTTGCGGAGGTCGACGATGAAGACCGCGTCCGGCTGGCGCTTCAGGTCGGCGACGCCGCCGAGGTTCGCCTCCAGCTTCTCGAGCTCGCTCTGCATCGTCAGCCGCTCCTTCGCGGGCAGGAGCTCGAGCTGCCCCTCCTCGTTGAGGCGCCGGAGCTCGTGCAGGCGCTCGATCCGCGCGGACATCGTCCGCCAGTTCGTGAGCAGCCCGCCGAGCCAGCGGTGGTTGACGTACGGCATGCCGACGCGCCCCGCCTCCTGCTCGATCGAGTCCATCGCCTGCTTCTTCGTGCCGACGAAGAGGATCGTGCCACCGCGGGCCGAGAGATCGCGGGCGAAGCCGTACGCCTCGTCGATCAACTCCGCGGTCTTCTGGAGATCGATGATGTAGATGCCGCCGCGCTCCGTGAAGATGAAGCGCCGCATCTTCGGGTTCCAGCGTCTGGTCTGGTGGCCGAAGTGCACGCCGGCCTCCAGGAGGTCTCGCATCGAGACGACTGCCATGGTGGGTTTCCCCCTTTTGGTTTTCGTTGCGTTGTCGCCGACGGGGCGAACGTGGAACCCGTGCAGGACGGGCACCGCCACTCCGCTTGTCCGCCGGGTCGAAGGTCCCGGAAAGCGCCGCGCAGCTTAGCGAAGCCCGGCGAGGTAGCCCTCCAAATCCTCGGGAAGCGGCGACTCCACGTCGACGCGCCCGCCCGTGAAGGGGTGGTCGAACGCGAGGCGCGTGGCATGCAGAAACTGGCGACCGAGCGCGGGATCGGGCACGCCGTAGACGGGGTCTCCGACGACCGGCAGCCCGATCGCCGCGAGATGCACGCGGATCTGGTGCGTGCGGCCGGTCTCGAGGCGCACACGCAGAAGCGCGTACTGGCCCAGGAGCTTTTCGAGCTCGAAGTGGGTGACGGCGTCGCGCGGGCGGTCCGAGTCGAGCGACTGCCGCGTCGGGTCCTTCCGGTCCCGTCCGATCGGCGCTTCGATCCTCCCGGCCCGGGAGCGCGGCCGGCCGCGGACGAGTGCGAGGTACTCCCGCTCCAGCGCCCGGAGCCTCACCAGCTCCTTCAGCCGCTCGTGCGCCTCCTCGGACCGGGCGACGACAAGCAGGCCCGAGGTGTCCCGGTCGAGGCGGTGGACGATCCCCGGCCGCTCCTCCTCCCCGCCGGCGGCGCCGTGCGCGAGCACGCCGTGGACGAGCGTGCCGGTGTCGTGTCCCGCCGCCGGATGGACGACGACGCCGGCCGGCTTGTCGACGACGAGCAGGTGTGCGTCCTCGTACGCGACGCGTAGGCCGACCTCCTGCGGCTCGAGCCGTGGCGTCGCCGGAAGCTCGAGCTCGAGCGATTCCCCGCCCGCCAACCGGGCGCTCTTCGCGGCCGGCGCGCCGTCCAGGAGCACCGCGCCGTCCCGCAGCAGCCCTTCCGCCGCCGTTCGGGAGCCGACCTCCGGCAGTCCGGCGAGGAACCGGTCGAGCCTGAGCCCGGCCGCCTCGTCAGGGACTGCGACGGTGAAACTGGATCGTTCTGGCACGGCGCGGCTCACGGTCGGCGAGGAGCAGCGCGCCGATCAGGACGGCGACGCCGGAGACGATGAAGGCGTCCGCGAGGTTGAACGCCGGCCAGTACCGCAAGTCGAGGAAATCCGTGACGTGCCCGAGGCGGACGCGGTCGATCAGGTTCGAGACGCTGCCGCCGAGCAGGAGTCCGAGCGCCACCGGGAGGATCGGGTGCCGGCTCCCCGAGCGCGCGAAGAAGACGAGCATCCAGGTGACGGCGATCCCGGTCAGCACGATCACCCCCGCCGTCGCCGTCGAGAAGAAGCCGAAGGCGATGCCGGAGTTCTGGACGTGGTGGATCGAGAGCGGGCCGAAGACGTGGACCTCCTCGCCCAGGTCGAGCGACGAGGACACGATCCGCTTCGTGACCTGGTCGGCCGCGATCGCGGCGAGGGCCACAGCCGCGAGCTCGACCCACTGCCAGAGCCCTGCTGCGAGCGACCGCCCCGCCCCCCATTGCGGAATCACGCCGTTCGTGGCCGAGCCGACGCGAATCTCGGAGGAGCGGCGCGAGCTCTCCTCTACCTCTCTTCTTTGCGCTTGCAATCGATGCACAGAGTGGCCCAGGGCATCGCCTCGAGGCGGTCAGGCGAGATCTGGGCGCCGCAATTGACACAGGTGCCGTAGGTGCCGTCGTCGATGCGCTTCACCGCCGCGTCGATCTCCCCGAGCAGGCGCTCGTCGTGCTCCTCCAGCGTGTAGTCGATCTCCCGGTCGACGGTCTCGGTGGCCGTGTCCGCAGGGTGCTGGTCGGCGCTGCCGGAGACGAGCTCGCCCGTCTCGTCCACGAGCGACCCGGGATTCTCCTTGTGGAGGTGGTCGATCGCGCCGGTGATCGCCCTGCGGCGCTCGAGGAGCAGCGTCCGAAAGTGCTCGAGGTCGAGCTCGCTCATCTGGGCCGGCCCTCCACCACGGCCAGTCTATGCGGCGGCGGCCTCGTCGGCGCCGTCTGACTCCTCGACGGTGTCCAGGGCCGTTCTCAGGAGCTCCTTGAGCCGGCGAACGTCCCGCTCGAGCCGTTCGCGCTCGGAAATCGCCTCGAAGGTGATCCGCCTGGCCTCGACGTGTGCCTCGGCGACGATCTGCTCGCTCTGGCGGCGGGCGGACTCCCTCTGCTCCTGGGCCGCGGCCTCCGCCGAGACCAGCGTCTTCCGCAGCAGCGTCTCGAGCTCGATGTGCCGCTGGAGCTCCTCCTCCAGCTGCTCGATCCGGTCGGCGAAGTCGGCGCGCTCGCGCCAGACGTCCTCGAAGCTGTCCGCGATCTCGTCCAGGAGCACCTCGACCGCGCTCCGCCGATAGCCCCAGAGGGCGCGTCCGATCGGCACGTGCCTGATCTCCACTGGCGTCAATCCCATCTCACACCTCCCCTCAGTGGAACCGGTCGAGGACGTTGATCACCACTTGGCTCGCGATCCAGAGCACGATGATCGCCACCATCGGCGACAGGTCGAGTGGGCCGAACGACGGTAGGAAGCGCCGGAAGATCCGCAGGTACGGCTCGCAGACGTCGTAGAGGAAGCGCTGGATCCGATTCAGCCAGATCGAATACGGCAGCTGGATCCAGGACATGAGGATGTAGGCGAAGATCAGGAGGAAGTAGACGAGCGTGAAGACCTGCACGAAGTTCTGCGCCGACGTCACCCAGTCGGCGAGCAGGATCGAAGCCGCTGCGAAGGCGTCCACGGCGTCATTTTCGGGCTTTTTCGCGCTTCCCCTGCGGCTTGGCGCGGCTCGAGGGCCTTCTAGACTCGGCGGCAGCCGCCGATGACGCTCGCCGAGCTCGCCGTGACCGTCACCCTGCTCGGAGGACTCGGGCTCGTGGCGAGCCGATTCGGGCTCTCCGCGATCCCCGCCTACCTCCTGGCCGGGCTGCTGCTCGGGCCGAACGAGCCGACGCAGCTCGCGCTCGTGGAGCCCTCGGAGGTGACGGATTTCCTCGCCGAGCTTGGGATCATCTTCCTTCTCTTCTTCCTCGGGCTCGAGTTCACGCTCGGCCGGATCGCCCGCAGCCGCCGCCACGCGGTGCTGGGGGGCGCGATCGACCTCGTGGTGAACGCGACCCTCGGGCTCGCGGTCGGCGTGGCGGCCTTCGGCGCGTCGTTCGCGGCGCTGATCCTGGCCGCAGCGATCTACGTCTCCTCGAGCGCGATTACCGTCAAGGGACTGATCGACTTCCGCCGGCTGGCCGACGACGAGACCGACCTCGTGCTCGCGATCCTCGTGGCGGAGGACCTCGTGCTCGCCCTCGTCCTGGGGTTCGCGGGCGGCGGCGGAGGCGCCCTCGACACGACGCTGCTAATCGTCGCCAAGGCGATCGGATTCGTCGCGGTGGCCCTCGCCGCCTCGAAGTGGCTGGCACGGCCGATCGACCGCTTCCTCGACTGGCTCCCCCGCGAGTTCTTCCTGCTCGCCGTGGTCGGCTTCGTGGTCGGGATGAGCGCGATCGCGCAGGAGCTCGGGCTCTCCGAGGCGATCGGCGCCCTGCTGGCCGGTGTCGTGCTCTCGGAGACCTCGGTCCGAGACGAGGTCGAAGAGCGCTTCTTCAGCTGGCGCGACGTCTTCGCGGCGCTCTTCTTCTTCGTCTTCGGCCTCTCGATCGACGTCTCGGCGATCCGCGAGGTCGGATGGATCCTCGCCGGCGCCGTCGTCGTGACTGTGATCGGCAAGGTCGCCGGGACGCTCCTCGCCGGGCGCATCGGCGGGTTCACGCCGCGCCAGAGCTTCAACGCCGGCGTCGCCCTCGTCGCCCACGGCGAGTTCACGGTCATCCTCGCCCAGCTCGCGAGCGAGAACGACGCGATCCCCTCGTCGCAGCAGGCCGAGCTCGTGGCCTTCGCCGGGCTCTATGTGCTCGCCACGGCGACGCTGGGGGTGCTGCTGATGAAGGAGTCGCGCGTGATCGGCCGCCGTCTGTTCCCAGCCCGTACACTCGCGGCGGAGGCCTAGACCATGCCGATCGACCTGCGAGAGACCCGGCTACCGGGAATCGGCGTCAAGTACGGCCTGCGGCTCGACGGCGGCGGACGGATCGCGCTGATCCAGCACAACGACGGGACGCGCGAGCTCTACTGGTTCCGTCGCCCGGACGACGAGGAGCCGTCGGCAGTGATCAGGCTCGACGACGACGAGGCGCGCCAGATCGGCGCCCTGCTCGGTGGCGCCTACGAGCGGCCGAAGATCGTCGAGGAGCTGGAGATGGCTCTCGGGGAGCTGATGATCGAGTGGGTCGCCGTCCCGGACTCGAGCCCGTTGATCGGCAAGACCCTCGCAGAGGCGGCGCTGCGGGCAAAGACCGGGATCACGATCATCGCGATCCTCCGCGAGCCGGAGCCGGTGTCGGGCGCTCAGCCGGAAGACGTGATCAAGCAGGGCGACACCCTCGTCACGGTCGGCAAGGCCGGTCAGTACGCGGCCTTTCACCGCATACTCGAAACCGGCGACAGCGGCGAATAGCCCGGCGCTAGGCCTGGTTGAAGAAGCCCCCGCGCTCAAGCAGCTGGGCGCGCTGCTCGGCGGAGACCTCGACGTTCGCCGGCGTGAGCAGGAAGACCTTGTCGGCGATCCGCTGCATCCCGCCGTCGAGGGCGTAGGTCAGGCCGCTCGCGAAGTCGATCAGCCGCTTGGAGAGCTCCGAATCGACGCCCTGCAGGTTGAGGATCACCGGCGTGTAGTCCTTGAACCGGTCGGCGATCGTTTGCGCGTCGTTGAAGCTGCGCGGGACGACGAGGTGGACGCGGACGGCGGCGCTCGGCTGCGCCGGCACCGGCGTCAGCTCGGGCCGCGGCTGCCGCTGCCGCGACCGGATCGACGCGGTCCGGGCCGTCGGAGTGGGCTCGGGATCCGTCCAGTCGTCGAAGTCACGCTTGTCGCGCCGCCGGGTCGACAGACGGCGGACGTTCGGGCGCTCGGCGTACGTCCGCTCGAGCTCCTCGTTCGTGACGTAGCCGTCCTCGTCCCAGTCCTCCTCGTCCTCCTCGGCGATCCCGAAGTAGACGAGCGTTCGGTTCCAGACGTCGGAAAATCCCATGAGCAGGCAATCTTAACGGCGGTCGCCGCCGTACAGGGTCGCCCCGACGCGGACGTAGGTCGCCCCCTCCTCGGCCGCCACGCGGTAATCCTGACTCGTTCCCATCGAGAGCTCGCGCAGGCCGAACCGCTCGGCCAGCTCGCGAAGGGTTCGGAAATACGGCCGCGATTCCTCCGGGTCGTCGGCGAACGGCGGCATCGTCGAGAGGCCACGGATCTCGACCGGTGAGGCCCCGAGGAAGGACTCGAGCTGCTCGGGCGCGATGCCGGACTTCGATTCCTCGCCCGCCAGGTTCACCTGCACGAGCGCCGGAACGGTCAGGCGCTTCGCCGCCGACTCCGAGTCGAGCGAGTGGACGAGCTCGCAGAGCTCGCTGACCGGCCGCGCCTTCCGGCTCTGAAGATGGCCGATGAAGTGCCACCGGAAGGCGTCGCCGTAGCGGGCGTGCTTCGCCTCCAGGTCCTGGGCCCGGTTCTCCCCCACCACCTCGACCCCGGCCTCGGCCAGCACGGCGAGGTCATCGGGCTCGACGTATTTCGTCGCGGCGACGACGGTGACGTCCGGCCCGACGTCGGCCCGGACTCGCTCGTACCGCTCGCGAACCTCGTCAGGTGACAGCGGCGATCACGCCCTGGCGGCCCGTCGTGCCACGATCGCGGCGGTGCGAGAAGAAGAGCTCCGGGTGGCAGAAGGTGCAGAGGTCGGTTCGCTCGACCTCGTCCACGCCGGCGCGCCTGAGCGCGAGCTCGGTGGAGCGCCAGAGGTCGAGGCGGCCCTCAGGGAGGACTTCCGGGCCGAACTCCCGCTCGAACGGCTCGGCCACGTCGGGATGCACCTCGTAGCAGCAGGGGCCGATGCCGGGGCCGATGGCCGCCGCCAGGAGGCCGTCGCCGAGGACTGCGACGCCGTTCCGGATGATCCCGTCGAGCAGGCCGCGCCAGCCGACGTGCAGGACGGCCAGCGCCGGACGGTCGCCGTTGCGGCGGGCGATCGCGACGGGCAGACAGTCGGCGGTGAGGAGCAGCATCCCCTGGCCGGGTTCGTCACTCCACCAGCCGTCGCATTGCGCGCGTTCTCCGAGCGCCACGATTCCCTCGGGCTGGGCGCGGAGGACGTCGGTGCCGTGCTGCTGCCAGGCCATGCAGGCGCGCTCCGGGTCGATGCCGACGCGCCCCGCGAGGAGCCGACGGTTCTGGGCGACTCGGTCCGGATCGTCCGCCGTCATCACGCCGAGATTGAGCGACTCGTACGGACCGGTACTGACGCCGCCGGCCCGGGTCGAGAAGGCGACCGTGTACGGCCCGGCGCCTTCCCAACGGATCACCCGATCAGCTCTCTCGCGGCCTGGAGCTCCGACTCGCGCCCGTCGAGCTGGCCGTTCAGCTTCCGCCGCCGGAGCTCGTCGAGGATCTCCCCCACCTGCGGCGACTCGCCGACGCCCAGCTCCGCGAGATCGGCGCCGCTCACCTCCAGGCGGACGTCGCGGAGCCGCTCGAAGTAGTCGTGGAGCGGCTGCTGGTCGGCGAGGGCGAGCGCGAAGAGCGGCGCGTCGGGCGCGTGCGGCTCGGCCAGCGAGACGATCTCGGCCGGATCGGGCGTGTCCCCCTCCAGCCGCTGGACGAGCCGCGGGCCGACCGTCACCGCCCAGGCGATGTGCTCCGCGTCGCGGCGCTGCACCTTGAGCCGCTGGAGCCAGTCGTAGATCTCGTCGGGCGGCAGCCGGCGGGCGAGCGCCTCCAGGCCGAGCCGCCAGGACGGGATTCCGGTCGCGTAGCGCTCGTTCAGCTCGCGCAGCCGCTCGAGCAGCTCGAGCGCCTCCTCGTCCGCTGCCAGGTGCGGGTGGATCGCGGCGCCGGCGCCGAGCTCGGCCAGCCGGAGGATCGATGCACCGGCGTCACCCTCCTCCAGCAGCGCCACGAGCTCGTCGCGAAGTCGCGCCGAGGAGAGGTCGCCGACGAGACCCATCTCGATCGTCCCCCGCGCTAGGCGCTGCGTGTGCTCGTCCATGCGGAAGCCGTAGCGGCTCTCGTAGCGGATCGCGCGGAAGATCCGGGTCGGGTCGTCGATGAACGAGAGGTTGTGGAGCACGCGGATCGTCCTCGCCTCGAGGTCGCGGCGGCCGTTGAAGGGGTCGACGAGGCGCCCGAAGTCGTCGCCCTTGAGCGAGACCGCCATCGCGTTGATCGTGAAGTCGCGGCGGAAGAGGTCCTCGCGGATCGTCGCATGCTCGACGCTCGGGAGCGACGCCGGCGCGTCGTAGAACTCGGTTCGGGCCGTGACGACGTCGACGCGCTGGTCGTCTCGGTACACGACGACCGCGGTACCGAACTTCGTGTGGGCGCGGACCCGCCCGTCGAGCGCCTCCGCAAGCCGGCGCGCGAGCTCGATCGCGTCGCCCTCCACCGCGACGTCGACGTCGAAGTTGGGCTCGCCGAGCAGGATGTCCCGGACGGTGCCGCCGACGAGGTAAACGCCGTCGTAAGGCTCCGCCGAGGCCGCGACCGCCTCGAAGACCCGGCCGAGCTCCTCGAGCGCCGCGAGCTCGTCCGCGAGGCTGGCGGCAGGCTCGACCTCCGCCTCGGCGCGCTCGCCGAGCGCGCGCAGGAGGTCGCTGCGGGTGACGACCCCCACCAGCTCGTCGTCCTGGAGCACGGCGACCCGCCCGTCGGCCGAAGCCGCGAGCGCCTCCTGCACCTCCCCGAGCGGCGCCGCGGCCTCCACCGTCGCCACACGCGAGCTCATGATCCCCTTCACCGGCGCATGCGAGAGCCCGTGCGCGATCGCCTTGTCGAGATCCTCACGCGAGACCGCGCCGACGAGCGACCCCTCGTCGACGACAAGGATCCCGCTCTGCGCGTAGCGCTGGCAGGTGACCATCGCGCGGCTGACGGGCTCGTCCGGCCCGACGGAGCGCGCCGGGCGGGACATGATCTCCGTGGCCGTGACGGGCTGGGCGACGGCCTGCTCGAGCGCCTGGTCGAGCTCGTGGCGCGCCTCGTCCAGCGTGGTGCGGAGCAACGCGGAGGACGCTTCTCGGTGGCCCCCGCCGCCGAGGGCGCGTGCGATCGCGGACGCGTCGAGCTCGGGCGTCCGGCTCCGGGCGACGAAGAACACCCGCTCGTCCATCTCCACCAGCATCGCGAGGCCGCGGGCGTCGGTCAGCTCGACGATCTTGTGCGCGAGCGTCGAGACGCCGTCGACGTGGCGCGGCCAGGACACCGCGGCGACGAGCACGTCGAGACCGGCCACGCGCCGGGTCTCCAGGGACTCCATCAGCGCGGACAGGAGCTCCCGCTCGTCCTCGCCGAGCGGCGTGTGGAGGAAGCGCGCGAGCAGCTCCTGGCGCGCCCCGTGTCGGAGGCACCAGGCGAGTGCGTCGGCGTCGCGCTGGGTGGCCGTCGGATAGGTCAGCGAGCCGGTGTCCTCGTGGATCCCGAGCGCGAAGGCCGTCGCCTCGAGCGGCGTGACCGCAATCTCGCGCTCCGCGAGGACGCCCACGAGGGTCGTGGTCAGGGCGCCGTCCTGCGAGACGATCGCGTTCTCGGGCTTCACCCAGTCCGGCAGCTCGCCGCCGTGGTGGTCGAAGACGACGGTCTCGACGTCCGGGCTCTGCGCGACCTCCTCGAGCTCGCCGAGGCGGGATGCGCTCGTCGTCTCCACGACGATCAGCCGGCGGATCTGGTCGGCCTCGAGACGTGAGGCGTCGACCGCGTCCAGCTCGTCGGCGTGCAGGCGGTAGAACTCGCGCACGTTCCGGTTGAGGGCGCCCGGGACGGCCACGACGGCGTCCGGATAGAGGCGTCGCGCGGCCAGCATCGCCGCGAACGCGTCGAAGTCGGTGTTCGAGTGGGTTGCGATCACCTCGGGTGCTTTCACACCCGGAATTGTTCCCTAGACGAGGGCTATTGCCTCGATCTCGACCTTCGCGCCCGAGGGGAGCTGGGAGATGCCGACCGTGGCCCGGGCCGGGAACGGCTCACCCACCCGACGCGCGTAGACCTCGTTCATCCCGGCGAAGTCGCCGAGGTCGGTGAGGAAGACGGTCGTCTTGACGAGCCGGTCGAGGCTCGAGCCGGCCTCTTCCAGGATCGCCTGGAGGTTGTGGAAGACCTGCTCGGTCTGCTCGCCGATGTCGTCGCTGACGATCTCCGCGTGGTCGGGACGCAGGGCCAGCTGCCCGGACACGAACACGAGCCCGCTCGCGTTGATCGCCTGCGAGTACGGCGCACCCTGGAACGGCGCGGGTGCCCGCTCGGTGCGGACCGCCTCCTTCTCCGCCATCGTCACTCCTTTCGCGGCGCCCCGGCCGCGGCCAGCGCGCCTCCCAGTGCCTTGAAGATCGCCTCGAGGACGTGCTTCGCATCCTCGCCGTGCAGCAGCCGGACGTGCAGGGTCAGTCCTGCGGTCTCCGACAGCTCCTTCAGGAAGCCCGAGACGAGGTCGCGGTGGAGCCCGGCCACATGCGCGTCGGACAGGTCGACGTTGGACACGAGCAGCGGGCGGCCCGACGCCTCCAGCGCGACGCTCGCCAGCGCCTCGTCGGCCGGGACGATCGAAAAGCCCGAGCCCCTCGCGCCCTCGGCGCGGACGAAGCGGTGCAGCTCCGCGCCCAGCGCGCGCCCGGCGGCGAGCGCCTCAGCGTCCGGCCCGCCCGGCGCGACCTCGAGCGTGAGGTCGAAGCCCGCATGCTCGGCCATGAGCTCCAGCAGGCGGTCGAGGACCGAGAGGCCCGTCGACACCCGCATCTCGCCCGTTCCCTCCACGACGACGCGGGTGGAGAGCGTTCCTGTGTCGGGTGCTCCCTCCATCGCTCGAACGAGGGTATCGCAGGGCTCCGAGCGGGCCGAAATCCCAGTCCGTGAGCCGTTCTTGCGGCTCGGAGGCGGCCTATGTCCACTCGAAGCACTCGAATACTGCGTCTCGTCGCGGCAGTCGCCCCGGTCCTCGCGGCGGCCGTTCTCGCCGTGCCGGCGGCGATCTCGGCGTCCGCTGCAGAAGCACGCACGACGGCTGTCGTCACCTACCGCTCGCACGCCGCGCTCCGGCGCGCCCTCGCGCGCTACCCGGCGCGTGTGGTCACGCGGCTCCCGGACGTTCGCGCCGTCGAGGTGCGGCCCGTCGACACCGGAGCCTTCGCGGACGGCGTCTCGAAGCTCCCGGGGATCGCCTCCGTCGACGTCCCGAGCCGGCGGTTCTCGGCGGCCGAGCCCGGGCTCACGGCGATGTACTCGGCCGGCGTCCCGTACCAGTGGCAGTACACGGCGGCGCGCGTCGGAGCCGTGCCGGACGCCGTCCTCCGCGCAGCCTCGTCGGTCACGATCGCCGTGATCGACACCGGCGCCGACGTGACCGCTCCGGACCTCGCCGCGAAGCAGCCCGAGACCCACAACATCTTCAACGGCGGCACCGACATCCGTGACTTCCACGGCCACGGGACGTTCGTCGCCTCGATCGCCGGCGGGTCGGTGACGAACGGCGAGGGCATCGCCGGATTCGGCGGCGACGCGAAGCTGCTGCTGATCCAGACCGGCCGCGGCGACGGCTCCTTCACCGACGTCGACGAGGCCGGTGCGATCCTCTATGCCGTCAACCACGGCGCGAAGGTGATCAACCTCTCGATCGGAGGGACGGAGACGTCGGCGGTCGAGCGGAAGGCGCTCGAGTACGCCGCAGCGCACGACGTCCTCCTCGTCGCCGCCGCGGGGAACGAGTTCGAGGAAGGAAACCCGGTCGAGTACCCGGCGGCACTGCTGCAGCCGGTGAACTCGAAGGGGCGCGGCGGCTGGGGCCTCTCCGTCGGCGCGACCACGAAGTCGAGCCGCCGGGCGTCGTTCTCGAACACGGGCTCATGGATCTCCCTCGCCGCGCCGGGCGAGAACGTCTTCGGCGCGATCTCGTCGTACTCCAGGGCACGCGACTGGCCGCGGCACGGGCTCCCCGGCTCCGAGCGCGGCCTCTACGGCTACGCCAGCGGCACGTCGTTCGCCTCACCGCAGGTCGCGGGCGCCGCGGCGCTCGTCTGGGCCGCGAACCCCTCACTCACGCGCGACCAGGTGGCATGGATCCTGAAGCGCACGGCGACCGGCGACGGTCGCTGGACGAAGGCGCTCGGTTACGGCGTGCTCGACGTCGGACGCGCGGTCGCGACGGCGCTCAACGGCGGGACGGTCATGCCCCCGCCCCGCGCCGACGCTGCGCTGAAGCTGCTCGGACCGCGCTCGCGTGTCGCGAAGCGGATCCGGATCCGCGTTCAGGGCCTCCTCCGCTCGAAGCTTCCAGCGATCTCGCCGGCCGGCCGCCGCGTCTCCCTCCAGGTGCGGCGGAAGGGCAGGTGGTACCGAGTCGCCGGGGCGCACACCAAGGCGGGCGGCAAGGTCATGCTCCGCAGCCGCCTCCGCCCGGGCCGCTACGTGCTCCGCGTCACGTACTCGGGCGCCCCCGAGCTCGCCGCTGCGACCTCCGCGCCGTTCGCGATGAAGGTGCCGCGGCGGCACCGTCATCAGAGCTAGGAGGGGCCGGCGTACTGCTGCGGCACAGCCGCAGTGCGCCGACCCCTCCCTTGCTAGAGGTTCTCGACCCGCTCGATCCGCGCGCCGAGCGCGCGCAGGCGCTCGTCGATCCGCTCGTAGCCGCGGTCGATCTCGCCGATGTTCCCGATCGTCGAGACGCCCTCGGCGCACAGGCCAGCGATCAGCATCGCCATCCCGGCGCGGATGTCAGGGCTGGACATGCGCTGCCCGTAGAGCTTGGACGGCCCCGTCACGACCGCGCGGTGTGGGTCGCAGAGGATGATCCGCGCCCCCATGCTCACCAGCTTGTCCACGAAGAACAGCCGGTTCTCGAACATCTTCTCGAAGATCAGGATCGTCCCCCGCGCCTGGGTCGCAACGGCCAGCGCGATCGAGGTGAGGTCGGCGGGGAACGCCGGCCACGGCCCGTCTTCGATCTTCGGGATCTGATCGCCGAGGTCGTCCTCGATCACGAGCTCCTGCCCGGGCGGCACGCGCACGGAGTGGTCGGCGAGCTCGACCTGGACGCCGAGGCGCTCGAAGGCGGGCATGATCGGGACGAGATCCTCCCGCGCGACGTCCTCGATCGTGACGTCACCGCCCGTGACCGCGGCGAGGCCGATGAAGCTCGCGACCTCGATGTGCTCCGGCGCGATCCGCCACTCGCCCCCGTTCAGCTGCTGCACCCCCTCGATTCGCAGCACGTTCGACCCGATCCCCTCGATCCGGGCCCCGAGCGAGCCGAGGAAGCGGCAGAGGTCCTGGACGTGCGGCTCGCAGGCGGCGTTGCCGATCACGGTCTCGCCGGCCGCCAGCGACGCGGCCATGACGGCGTTCTCCGTCGCCATCACGCTGGCCTCGTCGAGGAAGATCCGGCGCCCCTGAAGACCGGACGTCCGCATCTCGAACCGGCCGTTGATGTCGATCTCGACGCCGAGCTCGGCGAGGGCGTGGACGTGCGGATCGAGGCGCCTCCGCCCGATCACGTCGCCGCCGGGCGGCGGGACGCTCGCCCGTCCAAAACGCGCGAGCAGCGGGCCGGCAAGGAGGAAGGACGCGCGGATCCGGCTGCAGAGCTCCGGATCGAGCTCGTGCTTCGACGCGTTCGCGGCGTCGATGCGGATCTCGTTCGGCGCCAGCCATTCGGCGTCGGCGCCGATGTCGGCGAGGAGCGCGACCATCGTCTCGACGTCCCGGATGCGTGGGACGTTCGAGAGCGTCACCGGCTCGGCCGCCAGCAGGGTTGCGGCGAGGATCGGCAGTGCCCCGTTCTTGTTCCCGGCTGAGGACACGCGTCCGCCGAGGGGCTTTCCCCCCTCGATGACGAAGCTCTCCATCAGTCCGTCGGCGACGAGCGTGGAAGCCACGAGCGGACTATGGTAGTCGCGACGATGGAGGTCACTCGCGAACGGGCCTGGGACACGCTCACCCGTTACACACGCAGCGAGGCGCTCCTGCGCCACGCGCTGGCCGTCGAGGCCGCGGTGCGTGCGTATGCGCGCAAGCTGGGCGGCGACGAGGAGTTCTGGGGCGCGACCGCGCTCCTCCACGACTTCGACTACGAGATCCACCCCACGCTCGACAAGCACCCGCAGGACGGCGCCGCGATCCTGCGCGAGGAGGGCTACCCGGAAGAGCTGATCGACTCCGTCCTCTCCCACGCCGAGCACCTCCAGCTGCCGCGCGACACCGACCTGAAGAAGGCGCTGTTCGCCTGCGACGAGCTGGCAGGCTTCGTCCACGCCTGCGGGCTCGTCCGCCCGGACGGAATCGAGACGCTCACCCCCAAGTCGGTGAAGAAGAAGCTCAAGCAGCCGTCCTTCGCGGCCGGGGTGCACCGGGACGAGGTGTACGCGGGCGCGGAGCTCCTGGGCGTCGACTTCGACGAACACCTGGAGACCGTGATCGACGCGATGAAGCCGATTTCCGGCGAGCTCGGCCTGCGGACGGCGGCGGACGCGGCCTAAATGGCGCGGTTCGAGGCAATCGGCGTCGTGGTCGCGGATCTCGATCGCGCGCGAGCCTTCTACCGTGAGCTCGGCCTCGAGTTCCCCGAGGACGAAGGACACGTCGAGGTCCAGCTGCCCGGCGGTTACCGCCTGATGCTCGACGCCGAGGAGACGGTCAAGTCCTTCGACCCGGAGTGGCAACCGCCGCAGGGCGGGCAGAGGGTCGGGCTGGCCTTCCGCTGCGACTCGCCGGCCGAGGTGGACGACACGTATCAGCGGCTGCTGGGCTCCGGCGGCTCGAGCCACAAGGAGCCGTGGGACGCCTCCTGGGGCATGCGCTACGCGCAGGTCAAGGATCCGGACGGCAACGTCGTGGATCTCTTCGCGAACCTCTAGCTACAGCGCGCCGACCAGGCGCTCGACGTCGTCCTCGCTCGTCCACCAGCCGCACGACGCGCGCAGCAGGCCGGCCTTCGGCAGGTCGCGGATCACGACGCCCTCCTCGGAGAGCTGCTTCACGACCTCCGCCGTGTCGCCGCCGTGGCGCCAAGACACGAGGTTCGCGTGCCCGGCCTCGGTGACGACGTCGTGGCCGGCGTCGAGCAGCCGCTCACGGCAGTGCTCCGAGATCTCGCGCGAGCGCTCGAACCGCCACTCCGGCGCCAGCTCCAGCGCCGCCTCGAGGCCCGCGATGAACGCCGCCGGGATCCAGCTCGGGTCGAACCGCCTGGCGCCCTCGCGCGGGACGAACGACCCGTCCGGGTCGTAGCCCTGCTGCGCGAAGTAGCTCGGCGCGGCCACCCGAAGACCTTCGGGATCCTTGACGTAGAGCCCGCCGGTCGGCGTCGGGCCGCACAGCCACTTCTGGCCGGAGACGGTGTAGAAGTCGAACGGCGACACGTCGACCGGGATGGCTCCGACCGACTGGGCGCCGTCGACGAGGAGCGGCACCGACAGCGCCTCCTGCAGCTCCTCCACCGGGATCACGTGGCCGTTGAGCCAGACCACATGGGAGAGCGCGACGAGGCGCGTCCGCGGCCCCACCTCCGCGAGGATCGCGTCGAGCGCCTCCCTCGCCGGCTGCTCCTTGACCGGCGCGACGCGGACCCGCGCACCGGATGCGTGGAGCGGGCCGAGCAGGCCATAGTGCTCGGCGTCGGTCGTGACGATCTCGTCCTCCGCTTCGAGACCGAGGCCGGCCAGCACGATCCGGCAGCCCTCCGAGGTGGAGGTGGCGAGTGAGATGTGCTCCGCGTCCGCGCCGACCTCCGCGGCGATCACGTCGCGCAGGTGCTCTCGCTGCTCGATGATCCGCTCGAACGCCTCGTGGCTCCCCCTGGGGCCGAGCTCGTCGCGCTCCGCCGCGACCACCGCGTCGTACGTCGCCTGCGCCATCGGCCCGACCGAGCCCGCGTTCAGGTACGCGTAGCGCTCGAGCACCGGAAACGCGGCGCGGGCCTCCTCGAAAATCATCCGACCCGGACTTCTACCGGCGCGTGGTCGGAGAGGACGAGCCCATCGAGCGTCCGCCGTTCGATCGGCCACCGGTCATACTCGCTCGCGCCGGCACCGCGGACGAGCACGTGGTCGACGCCGGGGCCCGCCGGGGTGAAGTCCGCCAGCCGCCCGAAGACCTCGGAGCGCCTCGTGTCGACGTTCAGGTCGCCGGCCAGGACGCACAGGTCCTCGCGCGCCAGCCGTCCCGCCCACTCCGCGGCGCGCTCGACCTCGGCTTCCGGAATCCGGACGTCGCCCGCGTTCGTCGCGTGGAGATTCACGAGCACGGTGCCGCCCTCCAGCCGGACCGCCTGTGCCTGCCGCCGCTCCTTCGCCCAGGCGAGCTCCGCGACCGGAGAGAGCCGCAGCCGCCGCGCCGTCCGGAACCGGAACAAGAACGGGTTCAGCGTCAGCACGTGCCGCGCCAGGATCTTGCGCCGCACGAGGATGGCGTTCGCCTGGCCCTCGAACCCCGAGCGGAAGAAGCCCGGGTTGAGATCGGTGATGTGCCGCCCGATCTCCGTCGTGATCGGCAGCGGCCCCATCATCGGCCGCTCGGCGACGACGCCGAAGACATTCATCCCGCTCCAGGCCGGGAGCCGCTCGATTGCCCACGGGGGAACCTCCTGCAGGCAGACGGCGTCCGGCTCGCCCTCGGTCACGAGCCGGATCATTTCCTCCACATAGCGCTTCCGGCCCGCCGGCCATGTGTTTCCGTGGAAGAGGTTCCAGGTCCGGACGATCACCCGGGGTAGCCTAGGCCGCCCATGGCGAGCCGCTTTTCGGAGCTCATCGAGCGGCAGCTCGACCTCTTCGAGCAGGAGGACGCCGACTTCCTCGACCGGGTCGAGGAGGCCGAGCGGGCCTACGACCGCGCCGACCGGGAGGACGCCGAGGAAGCCTTCGGTCGGTTCCAGGAGCTCGTCGAGTTCGGCACCGAGACGCTCGCGGAGATGCGCGACTCCTACGCGTCGACGCTCGACGACGACGACGCGGACGACTACCTCGCCGCCTTCAACGGCGCCGTCCGCCGGCGCCTCCCGCGCTTCGCGCTGGAGATCGACGAGCTCTGACGACCATTCGATTTTGCGATACCCCCGCCGCCTGGGCTGCCAAGCGAGTGACGCCTGCCGAGGTTCGATGCCGAGTGGCTTTTACAAGCCGGCTGCGAACGCGCCGACGATCGCGCCGTATGCCATGTGCATCGCGAGGGTGACGAGCACGGTGGCGCTTCCGTAGTTCACGAGCATGAACCCCGGCGGCTCAAGCACCGGTGACTCGCTCGCGTCCGTCCACGGCGAGCCCATGCGCGGGTGGATCGCGGGCAGGATCAGGTTGACGAGCGCGCCGCCGGCGAACGCGGCGTGGACGACGCCGAGGGCGAGCCCGAACAGCCACCCTGCCTGACCGACGGCCGTGAAGACGAGGCCGTACGCGAGCGAAAAGCCGAGGCCGTTCAGGAAATGGAACGCGTAGCCGAGCGCTTCGGCGCGGCCTCGATCTCCGGTCAGCATCGTTCCGAGGAGGAGCGGAATGTCCATCCTCGTCCACCCGACCTCCTGTGCGAGGCGAAGCCCGGTCGTCAAGACCACGGTCCCCACGAGCCCGCCGGCGAGCGCGCCGAGGATCACGCCGCCGCCTCCGCCTTGGCAACATCGAGCGCGGCTCCGATCAGCGCAAGATGGACGAGGCCCTGCGGCATGTTTCCGAGGAACCGGCCGTCGCGGTCGACCTCCTCGGCATAGAGACCGACGTCGTTCGACCGCGCCGTCAGCTCCTCCATCAGACGCGAGGCCTCGGCGATCTCGCCGGCCCGAGCCAGCGCCGAGACGAACCAGAACCCACAGGTGACGAAGATCCCCTGTGGGCCGGCGACGCCGTCCTCTCCGCGGTAGCGATCGACGAACGGCCCGTCCGCCAGCTCGGCCCGGACGCGCTCGAGCAGCGCCCGGGTCCGGGCGCTCCGCGGGTCCTCGTACCCGAGGATCGGAAGCGTGAGGAGGCTGCCGTCCGCCTCGGGGTGCCGCGGCGAGCGGACGTAGGTTCCCGAGCTCGGATCGACGCAACGCTCGTCAACGAACCGCCGGATCGCCGCCGCCTCGCGCTCCCACCGCTCGGTGTGGTCGGGGATGAAGCCGTCGCGAGCGAGGTCGCACGCACGTTCGAGGGCGACGGCGCACATCGCCTTGGACTGCGTGAAGTGCGCGGGCTCGCTGCGCACCTCCCAGATCCCCGAATCCGGCTCGTGCCAGTGCTCAACCACCCAGTCGGCGATCCGCGCGACTGCCCGGCCCTGCGCGCCGGGCAGGTCGCCGGCGGCACGGGCGTGCTCGCGGATCGCGTGGAAGGCATACCCGTAGACGTCGAGCTGCAGCTGCTTCTTCGCTCCGTTTCCGACCCGGGCCGGCCGCGAACTGCGGTATCCCCGCAGCTGCTCCAGCTTCTGCTCGTCGCTGGGCTGCTTCCCGTCCACCTTGTACAGGACCTCGAGCTGAGGGTGGGTCAGCGCGGTCGCGTGCGCCAGCCACCAGAGGAAGGCCCGCGGCTCGTCCTCGTGGCCCAGCTCGAGAAGCGCCGTCAGCGTCAACGCCGCGTCCCGAACCCATGCGTACCGGTAGTCCCAGTTCCGTTCGCCGCCGATCCACTCCGGGAGCGACGTCGTCGGCGACGCCACGATCGCGCCGGACGGCGAGTACACGAGGAGCTTCAGCGCGAGCGCGCTCCGGACGACGTGCTCCCGCCAGCGCCCCTCGTATGCAGTCCGTCCGGCCCAGGCTCGCCAGTACTCGATCGTCGAGCGAAGCCGTCGTTCCGCGTCGTCGAGGCCCGGCAGCACCAGAGGCTCGAGGTGCGCAGCCGAGAGCACGATCACGGCCGTCTCGCCGGCCCGAAGCTCGAACGTGCCGCCCGCGGCATCGTCGGTGAGCGAGCCAACCTCGATGCCGAACGTACCCAACGCCAACGCCTGCTTGCCGTCGGCAGCGATGATCCGGCCGGCCCGGAGCTCGAGGCGCGGCAACCGGCGCCCGTAGTCGAACCGCGGCTCGAACGCCCAGCGGAGGCGGACGGCGCCCGCGAGCGCTTCTACCCTCCGCACGAGCTCGCGAAGCGGGGCCAGCGAATCGTCTCCGCGCAACGTCATCGCGTCGACGACGCGGACGGTGCCGGACGACGTCCGATACGTCGTCTCCAGGACGTTCGTGTCATCCAGATAGCGGCGCTCGACCGAGAAGTCGCCGTCCGGTCGGAGGACGAACCGGCCGCCCCGCTCCGCGTCGATCACGGCGCCGAAGACCGACGGGGAGTCGACGTCCGGGATGCAGAGCCAATCCACCGCCCCGTCCCGGGCGATCAGCGCGACCGTCCGGCCGTCGCCGACCACCGCGTAGTCCTCGATCGGTGCGTAACCGGCCTGACGCACGCGCTAGCTGCGTCGGCCGGCCAGCATGGCTCCCACCGCTGCGGCGGAGACGATCCAGTCCCGGTAGCGGTTGAGGACGAACTGGAAGCTCCTCGACTTGGCGCCGTCGTCGAAGATCCCATGGGCGTCGTGATCCCCGGAAACCACCGCGAACCGGTTGTCCGGCCTCGACGGGTCCGCGGGCAGGTCGGTCTGCTGCGCGTCGTACGCCGTCCGCGCCAGGTACAGGTCGCCGACCCCCGGCGCGAGCTTCGCGCCCGCGACGGCCACGACGGTCGGGCCGCCGACGAGCACCTCACGCCGCGGATGCGATGCCGCCCACACGATCGCGTCAGCTGCGACCTCCGGGCGGTAGATCGGCGGCACCGGCTGCGGCTGGCGCGGGAGACGGTTCCGCGCGAGGACGAACTGCAGCGTGTTGAGCGCAGGCAGCTGCACCATCGTCAGCCTCACCTTGCTCCGCTCGTGGAGGAGCTCGCAGCGGAGCGCGTCCGTGAACCCCTGATCGCCGCCTTCGCGCCGCAATACGCGGTCTGGAGCGGACTGCTGCGGTAGGCGAGCACCGACCCGACCTGGACGATCACGCCGCCGGTGCGCGGCCGCATTCGGCGCAGGGCGGCCATCGTCCCGTGGACGGTGCCGAGGGACGTCACCTCGGTCACACGCCGGAACTCATCCGGCTTCACCTCCGCGAACGGCGCGAACATCGTCACCATCGCGTTGTTCACCCAGGCGCCGATCGGGCCGAGCTCCTCCTCGATCGCGTCGGCGGCGTCCTCCACCACTGTCGCGCGGCCTACTCCGGCCGACGCACCGGTGATGACGACGACGCTGTTCCGCCTACGCCTCAGCCTGCTCCTTCTCGGGATGGCCAGGCGTCACGGCGCGCCGCGCGGGCTCGTCCACGAGCTTGAGGACGCGCATGCCGTGGGTGAAGACGATCGAGCCGCCGAGCCAGCCGCCGAGCGTGAGCAGAACGAAGCCGACGAGCGTCAGGATCAAGGCGCCACTTCCGACCTGTGCGTCCACGTAGTCGCCGTGGCCGACGATCGCCGCGAGCAGGAAGAACACCGTCGCGGTGACCATCGCCAGGAGGTGCGCCGTCGCGGTCCGCCACAGCGGGGTTCCGCGGCTGATGGTCAGCCACTCCGCGAGGCCCGTCAGCGCCGTCGGCACCGTCATGATCAGGCCGGCGACGAGCAGGAGCCACGAGCCCTGCGCGAGGTTCTCCTCGCTGACGCCGAGCTTCGAGAGGACGGCGAAGGCTGTGGCGCCCGTATAGAGGCCGACCGTGACGTCGGTGAGCGGCGGATGGAGCGGATGGCCGGGAAAGCCCTTGATCAGGTAGCTGATCTTCATGTCAAACCTGTTCGTGCCCGGAACGGCTGCGATCTTACGTGGGTCGTGGTTACTCAGCGGTGCCCAAAGTGGTGGGCCGGCGGGAGCGCCGAGCCCAGCTCCGGGACGTCGGCAACCTGCCGCGCCAGCGGGCCGAGCGTCTCGAGCTCGCGGACGAGCACGTTCTGGTTCCGGTCGTAGCGCTCGAACCGCCCGCGGGCGAGGATCAGCGGCTCGCCGCGCACGATCGCCCGGTGCCGCTCGTAGACCTGTGGCGGGACGATCAGGTTCATCTGCCCGAACTCGTCCTCCAGGAGCATGAAGACGACGCCGTTCGCGGTGGACGGACGCTGGCGCGCCACCGCCATCCCGGCCACGGTCACCTCGGCCCGGTCCGGTGTCAGAGACAGGTCGTGGCTCGAGAGGACATGGGCGTCGAGGTGGGGCCGCAGGAGCTCGAGCGGGTGGATGCCGACGGTGAGGCTCGTCGTCCGGTAGTCGGTCAGCATCCGCTCCCACTCCGTCGGCTGCGGGAGCTCCGGCGTCTCGACCGTGGGATCCAGCGGCAGGGCCAGCTGGCGCGCCTCACCGCCCGACCCCGGCACCGACGCCGACCGCGGCGCGAGGCCCGCCTCCCAGAGGAGCGGCCGCGACTCGTTGCCGAACTCGGCGCACGCGCCGCTCGAGATCAGCGCCTCGAGCCCCTCGCGCCGGAGCGGCGCGCGCTGGACGAGGTCGCGCAGCGACCGGAACGGCCCGCCGCGCTCGCGCTCCGCCACCAGCGCCGCGGCATCGTCGTCCCCGACCGAGGTCACATACTCGATCCCGATCCGGACCTTCCCCTCCCGGACGACGCACTTGGCCTCGCTCAGGTTCACGTCCGGCGGGAGCACCTCCACCCCACGCCGCTGCGCGTCCCGCACGAGCGTCGCCGGCGGGTAGAAGCCCATCGGCTGCTCGTTCAGCAGCGCCGCGAGGAACTCGGCCGGGTAGTGGCAGCGCAGGTACTGCGACTGGTACGCCAGGAGCCCGAAGGCGGCCGCGTGCGACTTCGGAAAGCCGAAGCCGGAGAAGCCGACGAGCTTGTCGTAGATCTCGTTCGCGAGGCTCGCGTCGACGCCGTTTCCGGCGGCGCCCTCGACGAAGCGCTCCCGGTACGCCTCGATCGCCGCTTCGCTCCGCTTCCGGCTCATCGCACGCCTCAGCCCCTCGGCCTCCCCCACGCTGAACCCGGAGAGCGCCATCGCCACCTCGAGCACCTGGTCCTGGAAGACGACGACGCCGAGCGTGTCGCGCAGCGGCGCCGCGAGCAGGGGGTGGTCGACCGGCGGGACGAACGCCGGGTCTTCCCGCAGCGCCTGGCGGTGCGCGATGTACGGGTGCACCGCCTTCCCCTGGATCGGCCCGGGCCGGACGAGCGCGACCTGCACCATGATGTCCTCGAGCGTTTCGGGCCGGGTGCGCAGGATGCTCTGCATCTGCGCGCGGCTCTCGATCTGGAAGGCGCCGACGGTGTCGGCCTGCTGGATCTGCGCGAACGTCTCCGGGTCGGCGAGCGGGATCCGCGAGAGGTCGATCGTCTCGCCGCGCAAGCACGCGATCTGGTCGACGCACTCCTCGACCGCCGAGAGCATCCCGAGCCCGAGCAAGTCGATCTTGAGGAAGCCGGCGTCGGCGCACGAGTCCTTGTCCCACTGGCACAGCTGACGGCCGGCCATCGCCGCCGGCTGGACGGGGACGAGCTCGATCAGCGGACGCGACGAGATCACCATGCCGCCGGGGTGCTGCGAGATGTGGCGCGGAAGGCCGGAGATCTCGTGCGTCAGCTCCGCGAACGCGAGCCAGCGCGGCGAGGTCGCCTTGTCCTCCCAGCCGGGGACGAGCCTGAGGTCCTCTCCGACCCGCTTGGCGTTCCAGCCGTCCGAGACGCGCGCCAGCCGCTCGAGCTCGCCGTAGGGCAGGCCGAGGGCCTTGCCGATGTCGCGGATCGCGCCGCGCGAGCGGTAGGTGGAGAAGCTCGCGACGAGCGCGGCGTGCTCGCGGCCGTAGCGCTCGGTGACCGCCACGATCAGCTTCTCGCGGATGTCGCGCGGGAAGTCGAGGTCGATGTCGGGAACGGCGTCGAGCTCGCGGTTGATGAACCGCCCGAGCGAGAGGCCGGCGTAGACCGGGTCGACGTGCGAGAGCCCGGTCAGGTAGCAGACGATCGACCCGACCGAGCTCCCCCGCCCCCGTCCCGGCGGGAGCGAGTTCCGCGGCGAGTCGCGGCCGCGCACCTCGATCGCGACGTCCCGTGCGAGCTCCAGGACCTCGTGGTGGAGCAGGAAGAACCCGGCCAGTCCGAGCTCGTCGATCAGTCTCAGCTCCTGGTCGAGGCGGGCGCGGGCCTTGCGCTTATGCCCGTTCGAGCCGCTGTAGCGCTCCACGAAGGCGCGGTTGCAGACGGCGGCGAGCTGTGTGATCGCCGGCTCCTCGCGGTCGGAGAAGTCCGGGTAGCGGTAGCCGAGCTCCTGCGTCAGGTCGAACGCGCACCGCTCGGCAATCGCCGCGCTTCGCTCGACGGCCTCCCGGTCGAGTGGGAAGCGCTCGAGCATCTCGTCGGGCGCACGGAGAATCGCCTCGTGGTTCCCGCGCCGCTCGGGCTCGGAGCCCTCGAGCGACGTGCGGTGCCGGATCGCAACGAGGGTGTCCTGGAGCAGCGCTCGGGCCGGGCTGTGCGCATGGACGTCGCCCGTGACCACCGTCTCGACCTCGAGCGCCTCGGCGAGGTCGCGGAGCCGGGCGTTTCGCCGGACGTCGCCGCGCTCGAACGGCCGCTGCAGCTCGACGAAGAACCGCTCGCGCCCGAACGCCCGCGCCAGGCGCGCCGCGGCGTTCGGGTTGCGGACGGCGAGGCCGTGCCTCGCGCAGCCCGAGAGACAGACGAGCCCCTCGTTCAGCTCCTCGAGGAGCGCCTGGCCGAGCGCGGGGTCGAGCGGTGGCTCCCCCTCCTTCGGACGGGTGTGCGCGTGCGCCGCGGTGAGGAGGCGGCAGAGGTTCGAGTACCCCTGCTGGCTCTCGACGAGGAGCGTGACGTGGGATCCGTCGGCGAGCGTGACCTCCGCGCCGGTGATCGGCCGCACGCCGAACGCCTTCGCGGCATGCGCGAACTCCAGCGAGCCGAAGACGCCGTCGTGGTCGGTGAGCGCCAGCGCCTCGTAGCCGAGCTCCGCCGCCCGCACCGCCAGCTCCTCGGGCAGCGAGGCGCCGTCGAGGAACGAGTAGGCGGAGTGCGCGTGGAGCTCGACGTATGCCATTGTCGAACATATGTTCGCCTGCGACTGTCTAGGCGTCAAGCGCCTGCGACCCACTACGCTCCGCAGCGATGGCCGACGGCGTCGTCCTTGGGCCCGGGGAGGGCGAGCGGCTCAACGAGCGGATCGTCGTCAAGCTCGAGACGGCGCAGATCTCGGTCAACGAGGTCGACGTCGGCCCGGAGTTCGAAGGTCCCGGCCCGCACTTCCACCGGGAGCACGTCGACGCCTTCTACGTGCTCGAGGGAACGCTCGAGTTCATCAACGGCGCCGACAAGGTTCGAGCGGAGGCCGGGACGGTCGTCGCTGTCCCTCCGGGCATCGTCCATGGGTTCACGAACGCGGGGCCTGGGCGAGCGCGGTACCTGAACATCCACGCGCCCGATTCCGAGTTCATCGAGTACCTCCGCCACGCCGTCAGCGGCGGTTGGCACCCGTGGGACAACGTCGACGTCGAGGAGCCGTCAGGGCCAGCGGACGCCATCATCGCCGGAGCGGACGGCGGCGAGCAGCTCGTGCGGCCTTCCGGCGTGACCAACACGATCAAGGCCGAGGCCACCCAGCTCTCGATGTTCATCCTCGAGTTCGACGAGCGGTGGGAAGGAGTCGACCCGCACCACCATGACGACCACGTCGACTCCTTCTACATCCTCGACGGAGAGGTCGATTTCCCGTTCCGGGACGAGACCGTGCGGGTCGGGCCGGGCTTCTATGTCGCTGCGCCGATCGGCGTCACGCATGGGTTCCGGCCGATCGGGCCGGCGCGGATGCTCAACTTCCACGCGCCGGACGCCGGCTTCGCCGGTCGTGCCCGAGGGCGCTAGGCGCCGCGCTGGCTGAACCAGCGACCGTGCTCGTCGTCGTGGAAGACGACGACGTTCTGGCCGCTCTCGAGCACGACGTCGAAGTACCGGCGGTTGACCGGGTCCTCCGTCCACCAGCGGTCGACGACGCGCCACTCCTCCCGGATCATCTCGACCGCGAGCCGGTTGACGAGTCGCGGGGCCCCGTCCGGCTGTGGCTCGACGAGGGCGGCGCGCGGCTCATTGAGACGTCCTACTCGTCCCGAGGAACGAAGAGCGCTCGAGCTTCCGGAATCCGTGACCACGGTGCGACTTCGACGACGTTGGCGACCGCTCCGCCGCCGGTTGCGGCTTTCACCTGTCGCAGGCCGTCGCGGAGGCGGGTCTGGAGCTCCGCTCCTTCCGGCCTGACGAGCTCGAGCTGACGCCCGGTCTCCTCACTCAGCTCGACGAGGTCGAGCCGGAGCGCCAGGACCGGCGCGGGCAGGTCGTGCAGCTTCGGAGCGAGGGCGATCCGGATGCGCTCGGCGTCCCCGGCCGGATCGCGGAAGGTGAGCGTCCGCCGCCAGGAGGCTCCGCCGACGAGGCGTGCCGAGAGTGCGGCTTTCCGGACGAACCGGTCGGCGCGCTCCTCCCGCGCGAGAGCAGACTCGATCAGGGTCGCGAGGGCCCGCCGAAGCGTGAATTCGTTGCCGACCGCCTCCGGGAACTCGAGCGCCTCCGAGACCTCGGCGGGCGGGCGGCGACCGCGGATGCGGCCCCGCCTCCCCCCTCTCGCCTGGCCCCAGGCGCTGCGGCCGTCCGGTCCCAGTCGTTCGGCCACGGCAGCGCCCGGAAGCCCGGCAAGCTGTCCAACACGTTTCACGCCCAGCGCCTCCAGCTCCTCGCGGCGGCGCTCGTCTAGCCCGAGCAGACGGAGCGGAAGCGGGGCGAGGAATTCGTCGGTGTGCTCGTCGGCGACGATCAGCACCTGGCCTGGGCGCGCGACGTTGGCTGCCGCGAGGGCGGCGAAGCGGCGAGCGGCCGCGCCAACGCGCGCGTCCCAGTGTGAGCCGACCGCGGCGAGGGCGCGCTTGAGCGCGGCCTCGAGGCCGCCGTACAGGCGCTCTACCCCGCGCGTGTCGAAAAAGGCGGTGCCGAGGTGAGGGGACTCAACGGCGAAGCCGGTGTCCTCCAGCCGGCGGACGATCTCGTCCCAGGCCTGCTCCGCGCCGGCCGGGTCGGGCTCGACGAGCACAAGCTTCGGACAGGTGGCGAGCGCCTCTCCCATCCGCATCCCGGGCCGCACGCCTCCCTGGTGCGCCCCGGCGGTGACCGGGCCGATCACCGGCTCGACCCCCTCGGGCGGAGCGAGCGCAGCGGGCTCGAGCGCGAGACCGGGCCGCTTGCGGAGCGCCGCGCGAAGCTCGTATCCGGGGATGGAGAGGCAGGCGATCATGACCGAACACGTGTTCTATCACGAACATGTGTTCGGTGTCAAGATCCGATACCGGTCACCTGAGCATGCCCAAGTGGCTGGACAAACTGCTCGGCCACGACACCGCCGAAGACGACGCCGAGGAGGCTCGTTCGGAGGCTGCGATCGACACCGATCGGGTGGATGCGGCCTCGAGCCGTGTGATGGGCGTCTACGGCGACATCGGCTCAACGGTGCCCGACACCCACTCGCCTGACGACAAGCCCTAGCCGGCGACGATCTCGGCGGCCGAGTCGACCATCCGGTTGAGCCGCGGGACGACGTCGACCGTGTCTTCCTGCGCGCAGAACCGGATGTCCTCCTCGAGCCCCGGCGGCCCGTACGTCCTCGCCAGCAGCGCCTCGTGCGCGGTCGAAAATGACCCGGCCAACAGCGCGCACGCCTTGGCCGCGTCCGTGACCTCGGCGCCGAGGAGCTGGACGATCCGGCCGGCGCAGTACGCGTCGTCGAGCGCGAACCGCCCCTGGAAACCGGCACAGACGATCACGCAGTCGTCCCGCACGGACGCCGCGACCGCGGACAGGTTCAGCAGCGACCCCAGCAGCACCTTGTCGGACACCGCCGCCGCGGCCAGCACCGCCCTCGTCCCGTTCGTGGTCGAGTAGATCAGCGTCTCACCGCGGGGCTCGAGCACCTCCCGCGGCGAGGCGCCGATGTCGAAGCTTTCGATCCGCACGGCGTTCCGCTCGCCGCCGAGCAGCCCCTCGCCCAGCCGCTCCCGCAGCGCGAGCGCGTCCTCGACCTCGCGGCAGCAGTAGACCCGGCGGTACCCACTCGCGAGCGCCTGGGCGATCGTCGACGTCGCCCGGAGGACGTCCACGACGACGGCGATTCGTCCCTCCAGCGCCGCCTCCGGCGTGAACGCTACGTCAACCCGCACGGCATCTACGCTACCCAGGCTCGTGGCCGAACCCATGCGCTGCTACCGCCACCCGGACCGGGAGACGATGGTCTCCTGCTCCGAGTGCGGGCGGCCGATCTGCGGTGACTGCATGACCTTCGCCCCGGTGGGAATCCGCTGCCCTGAGCACTCCGGGCAGGCGCAGGGCACGGCGCGAGTCTCGCGGGGGATCCGCCGCGCGAGCTTCGAGGGCGGCGGCGCGATGGTGACGAAGGCGCTGATCGCGATCAACGTCGCGGTCTACCTCCTCGAGCTCGCCCTGGGCGGCGACATCAACGGCCGGTTCAACTCGATCTACGAGCACGGCGCCCTCTTCGGCCCGCTCGTCGCCGCCGGGGACTGGTGGCGCCTCTTCACCGCCGCGTTCCTCCACTACGGCCCGATCCACCTGGCGTTCAACATGCTGGCGCTCTGGATCTTCGGCTCCGCCGTCGAGATGGTGCTCGGCCGCGGCCGCTTCGTGCTGCTGTACATCGTCTCGGGCCTGGCCGGCTCCGCCGGCGCGTTGATCGTCTCGCCGAATGCGGTCACCGTCGGCGCCTCCGGCGCGATCTTCGGGATCCTCGGCGCCGCGTTCGTGCTCGAGCGGCAGGGCACACACGTTCTCGGCGGTGGCGCGCTGGGGATCATCCTGATCAACCTCGTCTTTACCTTCGCGATCCCGGGGATCTCCTACGGCGGCCATCTGGGCGGGCTGGCCGGAGGCGCGCTCGCGATGCTCGCCCTCTCGCGCTTCGGCCGCAGCCACGCCGTCTACGGACGGCCCGGTGTCGCCGGCATCCTCGGCGTGATCGCAATCGGCGCCATCAGCGTCGCGGTCGCCTACTGGAGCGTCCAGGGCGGCCTGTAGGTTCTGCGCCGTGCGGAGCCTCGAACGCTGGTCGGCTGCGACGGGAGTCGCGTACGTCGTCCTCTCCGTCGTCGGGTTCTTCTTCGTCCCCGACCCACCCGCACCGTCGGTGTCGAACGAGGGGCTGCTCGCCTTCTATGAGCGCAACACGCAGGAACTCGCCTTCCAGGTCTTCTTGTTCGGTCTGGCGTCGATCTGCTTCCTCTGGTTCGTCGGGACGCTGTCCGGGGCGCTTCGCCGGGCGGAGGCCGACCCGGCCCTCCGCCTCCACGCGATCGCGCTCGCGGCCGGCGCGACCGCCAACGCCGTGTTCATCCTCGGGATGGTCTGCTGGTCGGCGATGGCGGCTAGTGCCGACACCGTGCTCGACCAGGGCGTCGCGCGGGGCCTCTACGACCTGGGGCGCTACGCCTACACGCTCTCGGGCATCCCGGCTGCGGCGTTCGTGCTCGCCGCGTCCGTGGGAGTCCTGCGCACCGCCGTCCTCCCGGCGGCCGTGGGCTGGGCGGGAGCGCTGCTGACCCTCGTCCTGATCGTGGACGTCGGCGGGGCGACGGTTGGCGCGAGCGACGACTTCGGCCCCACCGGCGCCTACGGGGCCTTCACGTTCCTGCTGTTCCTGGTCTGGACGCTCGTCACGAGCCTGTTCCTGTTCCAGCGGATCGCTCCCGCTCGAACGGCGCCCGAGGGCTAGCAAACCAGCCCGAGCTCTCGGACTAGAGGTCCACGCCCATGACAGGCAGAACCCGGCCCCAAGGGCTGAGTGGGCTGTCGCGGAGGTACCGCCCGCCCATCCGCTCGTAGAAGCCGACGGCGTGCGGCTCGGCCTCCCACTCAAGCGTCCGCGACCCAAGCGTCCTGGCGCGCTCGGCCGCGGCGCGGAAGAGCGCCGAGCCGATGCCCTTCCCCATCGCATCCGGCTCGACCCAGAGGTCGTCGAGCACGCAGACGGCTCCCCGGCAGATCAGCGACGCGAAGGCGACGGCCCGCCCGTCCTCCTCGGCGACGAAGAACTCCTTCGCCTCGAGCCCGGCGGCGGAGAAGTCGCCCTGACCGGCCCAATCCTGCACCTGCTCGACCGGGTACCCCCAGTGCGCCTTCGCCGCGATCGCGATCTCGCGAAGCCGCTCCCCCTCGTCGGGATGCGGCGGCCGGATCACCCGCCGACGGAGACCGCCTCGACGCCCTGCTCGGCGAGCGCCGCCTGTGCGGCCGCCAGCCGGGCGAGCGGCACGCGATAGGGCGAGCACGACACGTAGTCGAGCCCGAGCGTGTGACAGAACGCCACCGACGCGGGCTCGCCGCCATGCTCGCCGCAGATGCCCAGCTTCAAGTCGGGTTTCACGCCTCGCCCGCGCTCGACGGCGATCCGCATCAGGTCGCCGACGCCGCTCTGGTCGAGCGTCTCGAACGGGTTCCGCTCGAGCACCCCGTCCTGGAGGTAGAACGTCAGGAACTTGCCTTCCGCGTCGTCCCGTGAGAAGCCGAGCGCCGTCTGCGTGAGGTCGTTCGTCCCGAAGGAGAAGAAGTCGGCCTCCTCGGCGATTTCGTCCGCTCGGATACAGGCGCGCGGGAGCTCGATCATCGTCCCCACGAGGTACTCGACGTCACCCTCATCGGTGGCCGTGTCGATCGTCAGCGCCCGGAGCCGCCGCAGCTCCTCCTGGAAGCCGACGAGCGGGTGCATGATCTCGACGAGCGGGGCATCGCCGGTCCGCTGCTGAACCGCGGCGGCCGCGCGGATGATCGCGCGCACCTGCATCTCGTAGATCTCCGGAAACTGCAGCCCGAGCCGGCAGCCGCGCGTCCCGAGCATCGGATTCGCCTCCTGGAGCGCGCGGATCCTCGTGCGCATCCGCTCGTCACGTGCTTCCTCCAGCGGCGGCAGGAACTCGTGCAACGGCGGGTCGAGCAGCCGGATCGTCACCGGCAGGCCGGCCATGGCCTCGAAGATCCCCTCGAAGTCCGACTGCTGGTGCGGGAGCAGCTTGTCGAGCGCCGCGCGGCGCTCGTCCTCGTCCGAGGCCATGATCATCTCCCGGACGACCGGGAGCCGGTCCTCCGCCATGAACATGTGCTCCGTCCGGCAGAGGCCGATGCCCTGCGCGCCGAACTCGCGCGCCTTGGCAGCGTCCTCGGGCGTGTCGGCGTTCGCCCGGACCTTGAGACGCCGCAGATCGTCCGCCCACCCGAGCACGGTCTCGAAGTCCTCGTTGATGTCGGGCGGGATCAGCGCCACCTCGCCGACGATGACCTCGCCGGTGCCGCCGTCGATCGTGATCACGTCGCCCTCCGCGAGCTTCGTGCCGTCGATCGACGCCGTCTTCGCCTGGGCGTCGACCGAAAGGGCCTCGCAGCCTGCGACGCACGGCTTCCCCATCCCGCGCGCGACGACGGCGGCGTGCGAGGTCATCCCGCCGTGCGCGGTGAGGATCCCTTGCGCCGCGATCATCCCGTGGATGTCGTCCGGGGTCGTTTCCCAGCGGACGAGAATGACGGCGTCGCCGTTTCGCCCCCGGTCCTCGGCCGTGTCGGCGTCGAACACGATCCCGCCGGAGGCGGCGCCGGGGGAGGCGTTCAAGCCTTTCGCGACCACCTCATAGTTCGTGTCCGGGTCGATCCGCGGGTGGAGCAGCTGGTCGAGCTGGCCCGGGTCGATCCGCGCGACCGCCTCTTCCCGTGAGATCAGGCTCTCGTCGACCATGTCCACGGCTGCCTTGAGCGCTGCGGCCGCGGTGCGCTTCGCGCTGCGCGTCTGGAGGAGGTAGAGCTTGCCCTCCTCGACGGTGAACTCGATGTCCTGCAGGTCCTTGTAGTGCTCCTCGAGCCGCCGCATCGTCTCGACGAGCTCGTCGAAGGCCTGCGGGAGGCGCTGCTGCATCTCCGAGACGTGCTCCGGGGTCCGGATCCCCGCGACGACGTCCTCTCCCTGGGCGTCCGCGAGGAACTCGCCGTAGAGGCCCTGCTCGCCCGTGGACGGGTCGCGGGTGAAGGCGACGCCGGTGCCGGACTGGTCGCCTTTGTTGCCGAACACCATCTGCACGACGTTGACCGCCGTCCCGAGGTCGTCGGCGATGCGGTTGTGGCGCCGGTAGGCCTTCGCCCGGGGAGTGTTCCAGGACTCGAAGACGGCGCGGACGGCACGCCCGAGCTGTTCCTTTGCGTCCTGCGGGAACGGCCGGCCGGTCTCGTCCTCGTAGATGCCCTTGAACGTCTCGATCGTCTGCTCGAGGTCGTCCTCGTCGAGCGCCTCGGAAAAGCGCTGCGCGTCGATGTGGTCGACGGTCTCGCCGTACATCTGGATCAGGCGGCGGTAGGAGTCCTGCACGAAGCGCTCGCCGCTAGCGACGGCGTCGTCGTTCAGGCCGACGTTGAGGATCGTGTCCATCATCCCCGGCATCGAGACCGCCGCGCCGGACCTGACCGAGAGGAGGAGCGGGTCGTTCGGGTCGCCGAAGCGCTTGCCGGTCGTCTCCTCGAGGCGCGCGAGGTGCTCCTCGATCTCCTCCTCGAGCCCATCGGGCAGCTGGCCGCCGGACGTCATATAGGCGCGGCAGGCGTCCGTCGTGATCGTAAAGCCGGCCGGGACGGGGATCCCGAGCTGGGTCATCTCGGCCAGGCCGATGCCCTTGCCGCCGAGGAGGTCACGGCCTCCCTCGGCAGGTTCGTCGAAGTCGTAGACGTAGCGGCTCATGGGGAAGCGGATTATCGCCCAGCCGCGATACTCCGGAGGAATGGCGGATCGAACGATCGTCCCCATCGGCGGCGGGAAGTTCTCGGACGGCCTCGCGCGGTTCCTCGTCGAGCTGGCGGGCCGTGAGCGGCCTCGCGTGCTCTACATCGGCACCGCCATGGCCGAGGATCCGGCGGCAGCGCTGCGGATGTACGACCGGTTCGGCGAGCTCGCGGAGGTTTCGCGGCTCGAATTCTTCCCCTGGCCGCCCGAAGACCTGCGGGCGCGGGTCGTCGGCGCCGACCTGATCTTCGTCGGCGGCGGGAACACGGCGAACATGCTCGCGATCTGGCGTGTGCACGGCGTCGATCGGCTCCTGCGGGAGGCGCTGGAGTCGGGCGCGGTGCTGTCGGGCTCGAGCGCGGGTGGGATCTGCTGGTGGGAGCACGGCGTGACGGACTCATTCGGCCCGCAACTCGGGCCGATGGACTGCCTGGGCTTCCTGCCCGGGAGCTTCTGCCCGCACTACGACGACGAGGAGCACCGGCGACCGGTCTTGCACGGGCTGCTGAAGGACGGCTTCCCGGGCGGGTACGCGGCCGATGCGGGCGTCGGGCTGGTGTTCGTCGACGGAGAGCTGCGAGACGTCGTCGGCGTCGACGAGGGCACGCACGCCTACCGGGTCGAGGTGCGCGACGGCGTGGTGGTCGAGGAGCCGATCGAGGCACGCGTGCCGTGAGTCTCCGCGAGGCGTGGGAGGAGCAGGCGCCGAACTGGATCCGCTGGGCGAGGGAGCCCGGGCACGACAGCTACTGGGTGTTCCACCGCGAGTCGTTCCTGGCCGCGGTGCCGACGCCCGGGCGTATGACGATCGATGTGGGCTGCGGCGAGGGCCGCGTCACCCGCGACCTGCGTGCGCTCGGGCACCGCGTTGTCGGAATCGATGCTGCGCCCTCGATGGTGGCTGCCGCGCGCGAGGCCGACCCGGGCGGCGAGTACCTGCTCGCGAGTGGGACCGACCTCCCGTTCGAGGACGGCGCCGCCGATCTGGCCGTCGCCTTCATGACCCTGATGGACATGGACGACATGCCTAGTGGCCTGCGGGAGATCGCCCGCGTCCTCGTGTCCGGCGGGAAGCTGATCGCGCCGGTGACCCATCCACTCAACTCCGCCGGCCTGTTCTCCCCGCGGGACGGAGACGAGACCGCGCCGTTCGTGGTCCAGACGTATCGCAAGCAGCGCCGCACGGAGGACTCGTTCCTCCGCAACGGGCTCGAGATGACCTTTCACAGCATCCATTTCACGCTCGAGGACTACTCGCGCGCCTTCGAGGACGCGGGCCTGCAGATCACGCGCCTGCGGGAGCTCTACGACGAGCAGAACCCGCGGTGGAGCCGGGTGCCGCTCTTCCTCCGGTTCGAGGCGGTGAAGGCGTGATCGAGCTCCGGCCGATGACGCCGGCGTTCCTGGCGGCCCTGCTCGACGGGCGGCGCGAGGACGCAGCCGCGGAGCTCGGGATCGAGCTGCCCGACGAGTTCCCCTCCAAGGGTGAGCTCGGGTTCCTCCGTCTCCGGCTCCGCCAGATGCGGGAGGACGAGCGGTTCGAGGTCTGGTGCCCGCACGCGATCGTCCTCGGCGGGCAGATGATCGGCCATGCCGGCTACCACGGCCCCCCGGGCGTCAACTCGTCGCAGGCGGCCGAGGCCGTCGAATACGGCTACAAGGTCTTCCCCGCCTGGCGAGGGCGCGGCTTCGCCACTGAGGCGTCGCAGCTGCTGATGGACCAGGCCGAGGCCCGGGCCGGCGTCCATCACTTCGTCCTGTCGATCGCGCCGACGAACGAACCGTCGCTCGCAATCGCGCGAAGGTTCGGCTTCGTCCGAACGGGCGAGCACATGGACGAAGAGGACGGGCTCGAGCACGTCTTCGAGCTCCGCCGCGGCCCTTAACGGGACCAGGTCCCGTTAAGAGCGGGAGCCGAGAATGGCTTCGCTATCCGCCCTTGGCCAGCGCCCGGGCCGTTTACGGGACCAGGTCCCGCAACAAATGTGTGTCAGTTTTTCCTCGAGCGGGCGCGGAACTCCGCCAACCACGCCGCCGCCCTGAGCCCGAGCCAGATCGGCGCCAGGAGGAAGTAGAAGACGAGGCCGGCGACGAGGAGCAGCGCCCACCACGCGCCCCACCGCCAGAGCGGGACGGGCTTCGCGCGCGCGGCCTCGGCGGCCGGGTTCACGAAGCGGTCGCGGCCTCGCGCTGCCGCCGCTCGACCATCGCGACGATCCGGGCCGCCGTCTCCTCGATCGAGAGCTCGGAGATCTCGATCACCGGACACCCGAGCCGCCGGTGGAGCTTCTCCGCCTCCTCGAGCTCGTCGTAGATCTCCACCAGCTCCGCGTAGCGCCGGTTGTTGCCGCCGAGCCTTCTCGCACGGTCCGTGCGAATCTCGGCTAGACGCTCGGCGTCAATCGTCAGCCCGACGATCTTCGACTGGTCGATCTCGAAGAGCTCCTCCGGTGGCTCGATGCCCTTCACGACCGGCACGTTCGCCGCCTTGTAGCCGAGGTAGCCGAGGTAGATCGAGAGCGGCGTCTTCGACGTTCGGGACACGCCCACGAGCACGATGTCCGCCGTCGCCAGCCCCCCGCCGACGCCGTCGTCGTACTTCACCGCGAACTCGATCGCGGCCATCCGCCGGAAGTAGTTCGTGTCGAGCGGTGGCCTGGCGCCGGGCCTCATCTTCGCCGCCTGCCCCGAGACCTTCATCACCGACTCGATGGGCTGGCGGAGGATGTCGCAGTAGTGCACCTTCGCGCGGCGGCAGAGCTCGTGCATCGCCTCGCGGAGCTCCGGGTGGACGATCGTGTAGACGATCACCGCGGGCCGGCCTCTCGCGCGGTCGACGGCGAGCCGCAGATCGTCGACCGTCTCGACCATCGGATGGACGATGTCCTCGAACTCTTGGTCGGGGAACTGCGCCTCGAGCGCCTGCACCAGGCGCTTTGCGGTCGCACCGGTGGCGTCCGAGATCATGTGCAGCTCGACGACCGCCATCGGCAGCAGCGTAACGCGCAAGACGTGCCGTGCCCGGTGGGAAGCACCGGGCACGGCTTGCCTGAGGGGGACTACTGAGCGGTGGCCGGACGCTGGCCGAGCGTTACCTGCACGGTGCGCTCCTGACCGTTCCGCTTGATCGTGAGGGGGATCTTGTCTCCGGGCTTGTGCGAGTCGATCGCGTCTCGCAGCTCGTCGCCCGTGGTGATGGTCTTGCCGTCGACGGCGGTGACCACGTCGTTGGCCTGGAGGCCGGCCCGCGAGGCGGGAGTCCCCGGCTGCACCTGGCCGATCTTGGCGGGGCCGTCGTCGGCGAGGCTGACGCCGAGGTAGGCATGCTCGACATGGCCGCTGCGGATCAGCTCCTCCGCCACCCGCTGGGCGGTGTCGCCCGGGACGGCGTAGCCGATGCCTTCGTTGCCGCCGGAGTCGCTGCGGATCTGGGCCGAGACTCCGACCACGCGGCCGCCGAAGTCGAGCAGCGGGCCGCCGGAGTTGCCGTGATTCAGCGCGGCGTCCGTCTGGACGGCGTTCTCGATCGTGAAGCCGTTGGGCGACTGGATCTCACGCCCGAGCGCGCTGACGACGCCGGTGGTGAGCGTTCCCTCGAGCCCGAACGGGCTGCCGATCGCCATCACGGGATCGCCGACCTCCAGCGAGCCGTTGCCGGCGAAGGAGAGCGGCGTGAGCTCGGAGCTCGGCCGGTTCACCTTCAGCACGGCGATGTCGGTGGACGGGTCGGCGCCGACGATGGTCGCATCGACCACGTCGCCGTTCGAGAACCGCACCTTGACCGACTGCGCGCCGTCGACGACGTGCTGGTTCGTGACGATGTGGCCGTCGGAGTCGATCACGAAGCCGCTGCCGGTGGCGCCGCCTCCGGGGGTCTGGTTGCCGAACGCGTCGGTCTGGCTGCCGGTCGTCGTGGTGATTTCGACCACGCCCGCCTGGATGCGCTTGTAGACGGCCGCGAGCGTCGAAGAGGTCTGCGCGACCGGCTCGGCAGACGCCAACGGCGCGGCCGCGCTCTGCGGAGCCGGGTCGGAGTCGGTCGAGACCGCCACGGCGGCGCCGACCGCACCTCCCACGCCGGCGGCGAGCAGTAACGCCGCGACGATGGTTGTCACCTGCTTGCTCATCGGAATTTCAGTCCTTTCCATGGGGTTGTGGCTCCATAGAAGCGACCGCGCCTAAGAGAAACCTGAGAAGCGGGTTGAGGCTCGGTTAACGCCTGTAAATACGCTGCGCCGGCGAAGCCGGCACAGCTTTCCTGGTCGGCGCCGCCGAGTCGGCGCCTAACGCGGGATCTGGCCCAGATCGCCGAGCGCGCGGAGCGTCTCGCGCACGTCGAGCAACAATCGGAGCCGGTTCGCCCGCACCTTCGGGTCCTCGTCCATCACGAGTACCTCCTCGAAGAGGCGGTGCAGCGCCGGCCCGAGCTTGGCCCCGGCCTCGACGGCCGCGTCGAAATCCGCGGTCTCGAGCGCGCCCGTCAGCTCCGGCTCGACTTCCTCGAGCGCGTTTGCCACCTCTTGCTCGGCCGGCTCCGCTAGGAGTGTCGGGTCGAGCTTCGGCGCCGCGTCCGCCTGCTCCCCGAGCCGGCTCGCGCGGATGTATGCGGTGTGGATCGGCTCGAGCCGCTCGTCCGGGAGTGCCGCCAGCGCCTGGGCGAGCCGCGCCACGGACCCGAGATCGCGCACCGCGGCGGCCCGGGCGGCCCGGACGAACTCGACGGGGACGTCCAGCAGCCCCTCGAAGCGCTCCTCGACGAACTCGTCGACGTCGTCCGGCATCAACTCCCGCGGGATGGTCAGCCCGCCCTCCGTGGCCAGGCGGCAGAGGCCGATTGCCGCCCGTCGGAGGCCGAATGGGTCGCGTGAGCCGGTCGGCTTGTGGCCCAGCGAGAAGGAGACTATGAGTGTGTCGAGCTTGTCCGCAGCGGCGAGGACCCGACCCGGCTCGGTCGCCGGCAGCGACCCGCCCGCCGAGTCCGGCAGGTACTGCTCGGCGATCGCCGCGCAGACGGCCTCGGGGAATCCGGCCAACCGCGCGTACTCCGCGCCGATCGAGCCCTCGAGCTCCGGGAACTCACGAACGAGCTCCGCCGCCTGGTCAGCCTTGGCGAGCCGCGCCGCCTCGAGCGACGCGTCCCCGCCCCCGAGCCGGTCAACGAGCTTGCGGAGGCGTTCTGCCTTGTCGGCGAAAGTGCCCGCGCCGGCGAAGTAGACGATCGAGCCGAGTCGGGCCGCCAGCTCCTCGATCCCAGCCTGGAGGTCACGCTCGAACGTGAACGTCGCATCGTCGAGGCGGCCTTCGAGCACCTGTTCGTTCCCGGCGCGGACGACGTCCGGCTCACCGCCGTTGGCGACGATCGCGAACCGGTTCCTCCCGAGCGGGAAGTAGCGCTGGTGCGACTGCATCGCCGTCTCGACCACGCGCTCCGGCAGGGCGAGGAACCGCTCGTCGAACGTCCCGTCGATCACCAGCGGCTTCTCGACGAGGTGGATCACCTCGCGGAGCTTCCCGAGCGGGTCGCGCCACTCCCCCAGTCCGTCCAGCCCCTCCCGGATCAGTCGTTCGCGCTCGGCGGCGTCGGGCTCCACGTCGGCGCGGCGGAGCACGTCGACGTACGCGTTGGCGGACGGAAGCTCGACCTCGCCGTGCGTGAAGCGGTGGCCCCACGTCGTCGTGCCGTGCTCGCCGACCGCCGCGCCGTCGAGCCGGGCGCAGGTCCAGCGCATCGGCCGTGGAAACCGCAGCCCGGACTCGTCCCACCGCATCGTCTTCCCGAACCGGAGCCCGCGGAGGATCTCGTCGAGCTGTGCCGGCAGGACCTCGCTCAGTGCCTGACCCCGGGAGAGGACGCCGAGGAAACCGTCGCGCTCCTCCAGGGCCTCGACGGCCACGCCGTGCCGCTTGGCGAACCCTGCCGCCGCCTGCTCACGCAGCGCGACCGGCGGGCCCTTGATCCACTCGTCGCCCGTCTGCTCCTCGAGCCCGTCGACGACGATGGCCAGGCGCCGCGGACCGACGTAGACCTGCGACGGCGGCCGCCCGAGCTCCCGCTCCGCGAGCCCGGGAAGTTGCGCCTCGGCCTCGTACACCGCGCGCGCCGGCAGCTCCTCGCAGCCGATCTCAAACAACAGTCTCAAGGTATTCCTCTGCGACGCGGCGGGCGAGATCCCGCACCCGGCCGATGTACGACGCCCGCTCGGTGACGGAGATCGCGCCCCGCGCGTCGAGCAGGTTGAAGGTGTGGGACGCCTTCAGCACCTGGTCGTGGGCGGGGAGCGGCAGCTTGCGGGCGAGCAGGTGCGCGCACTCGGACTCGTGCTCCTGAAAGCGGCGCATCAGGATGTCGACCGGAGCGTCCTCGAAGTTGTAGATCGACCACTGGCGCTCGTTCTCCTTGTAGACGTCGCCCCACGTCATCCCGGGAGCCCACTCCAGGTCGAACGCCGTCCGCGTGCCCTGGAGGAACATCGCCAGGCGCTCTAGCCCGTATGTGATCTCCCCCGAGACCACCTCGACGTCCATCCCACCGAGCTGCTGGAAGTAGGTGAACTGCGTCACCTCCATGCCGTCCACCCAGACCTCCCAGCCGAGCCCCCAGGCGCCGAGCGTCGGCCCTTCCCAGTCGTCCTCGACGAGCCTGACGTCGTGCCGCCGCGTGTCGATCCCGACCGCCTCGAGCGAGCCGAAGTACTGGTCGAGGATGTCCTCCGGCGCCGGCTTGAGGATCACCTGGAGCTGGTAGTACTGCTGGAACCGGTACGGGTTTTCGCCGTACCGTCCGTCGCTCGGCCGGATCGACGGCTGGACGTAGACCGTCCGCCACGGCGCCGGGCCCAGACAGCGCAGGAATGTGTCGGGCGTGAACGTCCCCGCCCCCACCTCCGTGTGGTACGGCTGCACCACGACGCAGTCGCGCTCAGCCCAGTAGGCCTGAAGCGCCGCGATCATGTCCTGGAAGTTCAGGGCCACGAGTCGGGCAATCCTAGGGTGTGACTCCGGGGCCGACCGGGAAGAGCCCGGGCATGGCCGAGACACGTGAGGTCCGAGTCCGGGAGGTCCAGGGACACCAGACGAAGTCCGGCAATACCCGCTTCGTGCTCGTCGACGAGGAGGGCAACGAGTACACGACGTTCCGCGAGGGGATCGCGCGGAACGCGCTGGAGGCCGAGGGCCGCCGCGCGCGCATCACCTTCCATGAGCAGGAGCGGAACGGCTTCACGAACGTCTATCTCGACGCAATCGAGCCGCTGGAGGACGCCGACGAGGAGCCGGACGACCGAGAGGTCGAGGAAGCCGCCTGGGACGCCGCGATCGAGGCCGCCCCATGGCTGCTCGGGAGCCAGGGTGCGAAGAAGAAAGTCGAGGCGGACGAGCTGTTCGAGACGCTGAAGCCGTTCAAGGATCGGATCGCCGAGGACATCAAGGACTGACCCGCCTGGGGCGCTCCATCACCCGCTCGGAGGGCGGCCCGAAGCCGAACTGCTCGTAGAGCGCGTGCGCGTCCTTCGTGTGGAGGATCCAGCGCTTCTCCGCATACGGCCCGTTCTCGATCATCTCGCGCACGAGCTCGACGCCGAGGCCCTTCCCGCGGTACTCCGGCAGGACGTAGACATCGCCGAGGTACGTGATCGAGGCGCCGTCGCTCACCGCCCTCGCGAAGCCGATCTGGCGCTCGCCGTCGTAGAGCCCGACCACGCGCGCCGCCTCGCGGACCAGCCGCTCCTGCTCCTCGAGCGCCCGTCCCGCCGCCCAGTAGGAGTGATTCGAGACGAAGTCGTGGACGGCGTCGACGTCGACCCGTTCCCGGTCGTCGTCGACCTCGAAGCCGCCCGGCAGCTCCCGCTTCACGCCGAGAGCGTCTTCAGGCGGAAGCCGCCGTGGTACTCGTATGACGAGGCGATCACGGACAGGGCCTCTCGCGCCGCCCGCCCGGCCAGCCCCGCCGAGGACGCCTCCGCCATCGGGCTCGCCAGCAGCGACTCGATTCCCCGCAAGCCCGCCGGCGAGAGCGCCTGCGCGTCGGCGCGGCAGTTCGCGCACACGGCTCCACCGGCGCGCGGCGAGTAGCCGACGAGGTCGGTGGCGGAGCCGCACTCCGCACAGCTCGTCAGGTGGGGCAGGTAGCCCGAGAGCCAGAGCAGCTTCAGCTGGAAGCTGAGGACGAGCGGGTCGGTCGCCGGCCGCTCGCCGGGCTGCGGCTCGGCCTCGTCGAGGAGGTCGAGGAACCGCGTCAGCGCCTCGAACGCGCGCGGGTTCGCCTCCTGCTCGGGGAAGAGCCGCAGCATCGCCTCGAGCCCGATGAAGCCGACCCCGAGACGGTACGGGTCCTCGCGCGCCGGCCGGTGCGAGCGAACCAGGTCGACTCCCGTGATGGTCGAGAGCTCGCCGCCGCCCTGGTGCAGCACGAGCTCGACGTGGCTCAGCGGCTCGAGACGGGCGCCGAAGCGTGACTTCGTGCGGCGGATCCCCTTCGCTACGGCGCCCACGCGGCCGCGGTCGAGCGTGTAGAGATGGAGCACGCGGTCGGCCTCGCCGAAGCGCAGCGAGCGCAGGACGACGGCTTCGGTCTTGTAGGTCCTCCCGGCCATGGCGCAAGTGTAGAAGCGGGGTCTGCGGGCAAAATTCCCTCTGCATGGCGAGGGTCCGGCTCTACACCACGCGCTGGTGCGGCTATTGCGTCCGTGCGAAGGCGCTGCTCGAGCAGCGCGGGATCCCGTACGAGGAGATCTCCCTGGACGACGACCCCGCCTTCCGGCAGACCGTCCACGACCTCACCGGCCGCTGGACGGTGCCGCAGATCTTCATCGACGACGAGCCGATCGGGGGCTACGTCGAGCTCTGGCGGCTCGACCAGGACGGCGAGCTCGGGTCGCTGGCGGCGTAGCGCCTACCGGATCGTCAGCGGCGTCCCGACTGGCAGCAGCCTGGCCAGGCGGAGGATCTGGTCGTTCCGCATCCGGATGCAGCCGTGGGAGATCCGGCCCGGGATCATCCCCGGCAGGTTCGTGCCGTGGATCCCGACGAAGCCGCCGGCCGGCCAGTCGGTCAGCACCTCGGAGCGCGCGCTGGTGCCGTACGCGATCGGCCCGTAGAACGGATCGTGGAAGCCGTAGAGTTGGTTGCGGACGAAGAACTCGCCCCGCGGCGTCGGCGCGCGAGGCCGGCCGATCCCGACGAGCGTGGAGAAGACCGCGCGGCCCGTGCGGTAGAGCGTCATCGTCATCCGCCGCAGGTTGACGACGAGGCGGGTCCTGACGAGCTTCCAGTCGCTCAGCGCGCTGCGCGGAACCCAGCCGGTGGTGTTGTTCGGGAGCACGGGCAGGCGGACGCGAACCCAGGCACGGCCGGCCGTTCGGCGGCCGTCGAGGGCGAGCACCAGGTTCGTCGTCCTTTCGGGCGTCAGGAGCTTCAGCCTCGCCACCGGCGCCGCGGCCGCGCTCGGGCCTCGCCGGGCCGTGACGCGGCGCATCACGAAGGCATAGCGGTAGATCGATGAGCCGTCACTGCTGAGCTTGAAGGAGCGCGCGACCGTCCGGGTGACGTCCACCTCGATCCGTCGGGTGGCCGACGCCGCGGTCGGGTCGTCCGGCCGCGCGGTGAACGTCACCCAGAAGGTGCGCCCGCTCTGGGCGGGCTGAGGGATCCACCGTACGGTCGCTCCGGCGGGATTGCCGGTCGTGGTCCTGAGCGTCGCACCGGTCGGCATGCCGCGGGCGCCGATCGAGAGCGAGGTGTCCGCCGCCTCCCGCGCGGCCGCGACGAGGGCGATCCGCAGCGGCTCGCCGACCGCGACGCGGAAACGGGTCCCCTCCGCCGGCGTCGGCGGTAGCCAGTCCGGCGCCGCCGGCGCGTCGACGCGCGCAGCCGCGGAGGGGGTGAACGCCGCAAGCAGACCTAGACCGCAGCAGAGAATCGCTATGTGGCGCGTCGCCCTGGTCATTGGCGTGCGCCGCAGTTCTTTCCTGCGAGGTTAGCGCACTGTCAATGGTGTGCCAACGGGCATCAGCCGCGCTAGGCGAAGGATGTGCCCGTTCTTCAGCCGGATGCAGCCATGCGAGACGCGGCCGGGGATGATCCCCGGCTCGTTCGTCCCGTGGATGCCGATGAACCCACCGCCGGGCCAGTCGGTGAGCACGGCCGAGCGTGCGCTCGTCCCGAACGCGATCGGTCCGTAGGCGGCGTTTCCGAATCCGTAGAGCTGATTGCGGATGTAGAACTCCCCACGCGGCGTCGGCCAGTGCGGCTGGCCCACGCCGACCGGGGCGCGGTACACGACCTTGCCGCGCTTGTAGAGCGTGGCAGTCAGCCGCCGGCGGTCGACGATCAGGTGCGTCCGCACCTCCTTCCAGTCCGACAGCGTCTTTCTCGGCACCCAGCCGGTCCGGTTGGCCGGCAGGATCGGCAGCCGGATCCGGATCCAGACGCCGCGCCTCGTCCGGCGGCCGTCGAGCGTGAGGACGAGGTTGTCGGTGCCCTCGGGCGTCGTGCGGCCGAGCAGCGCGATGGCCGCGGAGGTGCGTCGCGGAGCGGCCCGGACGACGCTCTTCCGCAGGACGAAGGCCCACCGGTAGAGGTCCTGGTCGGGTTTCGAGAGGACGAAGGTCGTCTTCTTCCTGGTCTTCGGCTTGCGGACGTGGAGCACGACGTGCCGCGCGGGCGGTGCCAGGCCGGGCGTGCTCGCCTGTGCCGTGAACGTCACGCTGAAGGTCCTGCCACCCTGGGTGCGGGTCGGCTTCCAGCTCACCGCCAGCGTCCCGGGGTTTCCCGCAGCCGCCTGCACCACCGCGTTCCGCGGCAGTCCGGCCGACTGGATCCCGACCGTGACGACGGGTGCGCCGGGCGCGGTCGCCGCCACCGAGAACGCAAGGGACTTCCCGATCGTGGCGGTGAGCCGCTTCCCCTCGGCCGGCGTCGGCGCGACCCAGGTGGCACCGGGCGTCGCGGCAGAGCCCGCGGAGACGCCTGCGGGCAGCGCGAGAGCGGCCAGTGCCGCGAAGACCAGGACGCGTGGACTCCTACCCGCCATGAAGCCGCGGAACATAACGAACGACCCGGCTATTTGATCGTGACGGGGGTGCCGACCTGCATCAGCCGGTCGAGGCGGCGGATGGACTCGTTCGGCATCCGGACGCAGCCGTGCGAGACGCGCCCGGGCAGGATCTCCGGCTGGTTCGTGCCGTGGATCCCGATGAAGCCGCCGCCCGGCCAGTCCGTCAGCACCGCCGAGCGACCGTTCGTGCCGAACGCGAGCGAGCCGTAGATCGGGTCGGTGAAGCCGGTCAGCCGCTCGCGGACGTAGAACCGCCCGCGCGGCGTCGGCCACCGTGGCTGACCCACGCCGACGATCGAGCGGAACACCGGCCGCCCGTTCCGGTAAAGCGTCGCCCGGAGGCGCGAGCGGTCGATCACGAGGTGCGTGTCGAGCTTACGGATTTCGGTGACTGCCTCCCGGGGGATCCAGCCCGATGAGCCGTTGGGGAGCTTCGGCAGCGCCACGCGCAGCCAGTAGCGCCCGTCGCGGCCGACCGTGCCGCCGAGCAGGTAGACGACGTGCGGCATGCTCTCCGGCGTGATGGCGGCGAGCCGCATCACCGCGCGGGATCCAGCCGTCGGCCGCGCGAGCGCATTCACGCTGCGGCCGAGCACCGCGTTCCAGGAGAGCCCGTTCTCGCTCGAGATCCGGAACGTGCGGGCGAGGCGACGCCCTACGTGGACGTAGATCGTGATCCGCGGCGCCGACGCCGCTCCGACCTCCGCGCCGAACCGGAGCTTCCACTCGCCGAGCTGCTTCTTCGCCGGCCGCCAGCGGAACGTCGTCTTGCTCTCGTTCTCGGGGGAGCGCTCGAGCCGCGCGCCCGGGGGCAGCCGGTCGGCAAAGATCGAGACCTGCGTGCCGATCGGGCCGGCAGCCTCGAGCGGGATGCGGAGCTCGGAGCCGACCGCGGCGACGACGGCGGTCCGGTTCTCGGGCGTCTGGCCCTGCCAGTAGACGCCGTCGCTCGCCGGCGCGCCACCCGCAACCGCGAGTGCGCACACCGCGGCGGCGAGTACGAGCGCCAGGCGGCGTGCTCTCAATGCTCCGTCGTGCATCCGAATCCGACCCCTTGTTTCTTCTTCTAGCACGAAGAGGGCGATCCGTCGGATCGCCCTCTCCAACCCCTCGTTCCGCGCTCCGGCTCTAGCCGGTGAACGGCGGCCGCGTCCGGGCCTTCACGCGACCCTTCGCGCCCTTGCCCTTCTTGGCCTTCTTGACCTTCTTCTTGGCCTTCTTCTTGCCGCCGTACTGGTCGATGGCCGGGCTCTTCTTGAGCACCCGGACGACCTTCTTCGGCTGCACGACGCGCTTCACGCTGACCGCGGCGTCCTGTGCCGCCGAGGACGCGTAGCCGACGCCGCCGACCGAACCGAGCGCGACGAGCATCACAGCCGTGATCGCACCAACGAAGGCGACGCGGAGCGTGCCCACGCGGGAGCGGCCGTCATGCCTGACACGCGACTCGAGCGTGCGCACGAACTCGTTCGACGGCTCGGGGCGAGCGGACTTCAGCTCGGCCTCGAGATCGAACGGCTCCTGCCGTCTCCGCCAGTACCGCATTTCAGTGAACCCCCTCATCGAATCCCATTGCACTCCCTACTACCGGGTGGCCTCGCGTTTCCTTACAGGGGGTGCATCGTCCGTTTCGCCGAAGGTGCCGCGCAGTCGTGCGAGGGCGCGGTGGAGCGCGACCTCGATCGCGTTCGTGCGAGCACCCAGGAGCTCCGCGATCTGACGGGCGGTGAGGTCGGCTCCGTACCGGAGCGCGATCAGCTCGCGGTCCCGCTCGTCCAGCGTCGCGACCGCGCGTGAGACCGAGAGCCGGCGGATCGCCTCCTCTTCGACGTCGCCGGGGGCCGCCTCGTCGACCCACTCGCTCGCCAGCTCCAAGCGCGGGCCGCGGCCGTCGACGCAGCGCTTCGCGATCCCGAGCAGCCACTGGACGGGCTCGCCCTTCGTCGGGTCGTAGCTCTTCTTGTACCGCAGCGCCCGCTCGAAGGTCTCGCTCGTCAGGTCCTCGGCATCCGGCCCGTCGCCGACTCGGTAGGCGACGTAGGCGTACACGCGCCGGATCAGCGGCTCGGGGTTCGCCAGCGGGTCGCGGCGGAGCATCAGCCGCCCCTCAGTTGCTTCTGCATCGTCAGCACGTCGAAGTTCAGCGGGTTCAGCCTCAATGCTTCGTCGGCCGCCTGGCGCTTGGCGGCGCCGGTGCTCGCCTCGGCGAGGTGGAACCAGAGCAGCCAGTCGGTCGGCTCCTTGTCGATTGCCTTCCGGAAGCTTCCGCGCGCCGCGGCGGTATCGCCGGCGGCGAGCTGCGCCTCCCCCAGCCCTTGCCACGGCTCCGAAGACCACGGCGCCCACCGCTTTGCCTTCCGCGCCTCGCGCTCGGCCTTCGCGTAGTCGGGAGCTGCCGAGCCTGCCGCGTCCTGACTCGCGGCGAGGGCGCTCGAGCCGACGAGGCCGACGAACGCAACGGCGGCGAGGGCGATCGCGCCGACCGCGGCGCCGACGCGGAGCCGCGAGCCGGGGACGATCGGCGCCGCGCCCGGCTGAAGCACGATCAGGGCCACAGCGCAGGCGAGCGCAGGCGCCGTCACGCCCATCAGCTCCCAGTCCCAGTCGACCCCGGCGTGCGCGAGGAAGGCGACGTACACGGCGACGGCTCCCGGAGCGAGCGGGTGGCGGCGCGCGGCGACGGCAGCTGCGAGCGGCACGGCGAGTGCGGCGAGGAGGAGCGCGAGGCCGAGCGGCCCGAGCTCGGCGAGCGTCTCGAGATAGAGGCTGTGCGCGTCGCGCACGTCGTGGGGGATCGGCCGATGGCGGTACCAGTACTCCTCGTAGGTTCCTGGGCCGGAGCCGAGCACCGGGTGGTCGCCGAAGTCGTGCCAGGCGGCCGTCCAGAGCTCGACGCGGTAGCCGCCGGTGAAGGTGAAGAGCCGCTGCTGGAGGTCGGCGGACGTCGAAGCCGCCGGCGGCGCCGCCTTGAAGGCGTCGTAGGCACGGTCGACGAGCCTGACCGGGCCGCCGAAGCGAACGAAGAGGCCGAGCACCGCAGCGGCCGTGATGACGCCCAGGACGACGGCAAACGCGAGACGGACGGTTCTCGCAGGCTCGATCCGGCGCTCTCCGTAGGCGAGAGCCGCCGCAGCCCCGGCGCCGAGGAGCGCGAGCAGCAGGAGCAGGAGCGCCACCTCGTGTCCCTGCTCGACGGCATCCGTGAGTGGCGCGTCGCGGTTCGTCAGTGCGTCCGAGCTGGAGCACACGAGCACGGCGATCCCACCCGGGACCCCCGCGACGAGAAGTGCGACGGCGAGGTGCAACCGGCGCGGATCGAGTGCGAACGCGGCGAGGAATCCGACGCCCAGCGCGATCCAGGCGCCGCGGCTGAACGTAAAGTAGACGGTGGCCAGAAGCAGCGGGAACGACGCGCCGGCGAGGCAGCGGGCGACGAGGCTGCCGTCGCGCGCGAGGACGACGAGCGCGAGGAGCGCGGCCATCGCGGCGAAGATCCCCAGGCCGTTCCAGTACCCGATCGGGTCGGAGAGGCGGTAGCCGGCGACCGGATCGTAGGTGCCGAGCCGATCCGGAAAGAGGCGCGTCGCAAGGCCGTAGATCGAGACGAGCACGAGGGCCGCGAGGGTGCCGCGTAACAGCGCTGGGACGCGCTCAGCGCGGACGACGAGCACGAGCACCGCGGCGATCCCAAGATAGGCAAGAACGCGGAGCCCCTCGAGCGCCGTCTGTGTCGTGTTCTCCGTCCAGGCGAGCGACAGCCACGTCCAGCCGGCGAGCGCGGTCACGGCGCCGAGGAAGAGCCCGCCCAGCCTCCCGCCGTTCACCTCGGCCCGGTCGAGCAGGAGCCACGCCACCCCGAGCCAGAGTGTTACGAGCGCCGTCCAGCCCCACGCGGTGGGGAAGTAGCCGCCGTCAGAGGCGGCGAGCGCGCCGAGGCCCACGGCCGAGCCCACGCCGACGCTTACCGCGCCCAGATCCGGGACCGCCGCGCGGGCGCGCACCGCAGGCGCAGCCGCGTCAGCCATCGAGGCTCGTGAACCGGGCTACGCGCACCTTCTCCAGAGAGTACAGCGGTCGTCCGCCGGCGCTACTGCTGCGAGTTTGCGTACCAGCGGAAGGTCTCCGTGATCCCCTCGCGGAACGGGATCTCCGCCCGCCAGCCGAGCGCGTGCGCGGCCGCGGTCGAGTCGATTGCGCTTCGCTCGAGCTCGCCCGGTCGGAGCGGCTCGAGCAGCGGCCCGACGTCGGTGCCGGCGGCCTCCTGCACGGCGTCCAAGAGCTCCAGCACCGTGACCTCCTCGCCACAACCGACGTTGAACGTCCCGGCCGTCCTGCGGTCGGCGGCGAGCGTGAATGCGCGCGCCACATCGCGGACGTGGACGTAGTCGCGCGTGGGCTCGCCGCGGCCGTAGACGACCGGGTGCTCCCCGCGGAGGAGGCGGTCGCTGAAGATCGCCACGACCCCCGCCTCGCCGTGCGGGTTCTGGCGCGGACCGAAGACGTTCCCGAGCCGAAGGATCACGTTCGGGAGGCCGTCGTAACGCGACTGGGTGCCGACGAAGGCCTCACCGGCGAGCTTCGAGGCTCCATAGGGCGCAAGCGGCTCCGGGACATGGGTCTCGGGCGTCGGCAGTGGGGCCGCGTTCCCGTAGATCGCGCCGCCGGTGGAGGCGAAGATCACCTGCGCGCCGAGCTCGCCCGCCGTCCGGCAGACGTTGAACGTGCCGCGCACGTTGGAGGCGAAGTCGAGGTCGGGGTTCGAGACGGAGACGGTGACGCTCGCCTGAGCGGCGAGGTGGCAGATCACGTCGGGCGCCGCCTCAGAGAGCGCCGCCTGGAGTGCGTCCCCGTCTGCGACGTCGAGCTCGACGAGGTCGACGGTCACGGACAGGTGGTCGCGCGAGCCGGTCGAGAGGTCGTCGACGGCCACGACCTCGTCGCCGCGCGCGAGAAAGGCGTCGACGACGTGAGAGCCGACGAACCCGGCTCCCCCGGTGACGACCACCCGCACCGCTAGCTCGGCTCCGGTTGGCAGGTGGGGCAGTACCAGGTGCCGCGGCCGGCTGCGCGCGTCTTCGCGATCGGCGTGCCGCAGCGGAAGCAGGGCTCGTCGGAGCGGCCGTAGACGCGGAGCTCGTCCTGCATCGTCCCTCTGGCGCCGTTCGGCGTCCGGTAGTCCCGGAGCGTCGTCCCCTGCCGCTTGATCCCGTGACGCAGCGCCTCCTTGATCCCGCGGTGGAGGCGGCGGATCTCGTCCGGCGAGAGGTCGCCCGCCTGCCGGAGCGGGTGGATCTTCGCCCGCCAGAGGGCCTCGTCCGCGTAGATGTTCCCCATCCCCGCGGCGGAGCGCTGATCGAGGATCGCGGCCTTCACGGACGTGCGTCGGTTGGCGAGCCGTGCCGCCAGCGCCTTCGGGGTGAAGCCGGTCTCGAGCGGCTCCTCGCCCAGGCGCTCCGTGAGGTACGGCGTGTCCTCACCCGGCTCGAGGAGGAGCCAGGTGCCGAAACGGCGGACGTCGCGATACGTGACGTCCGATCCGTCGTCTAATCTGACAACAGCACGCCGATGCGGATCGTCCTCGCCCGTTCCGTCCAAATGGTGCCGCAACGACCCCGTCATCCGGAGGTGAATCAGGAGCGTCCGTCCAGTCCGAAACCGAACAACGAGATACTTGCCCCGCCGCTCGACGGCCGCGACGACCTCGCCCTGGAGCTCGGCCGCCACCTCGTCGGGGTCGAACGGGCGTGTCAGCCTCGCGTCGGCTATCTCGACGCGATCGAACCGCCGGCCCACGAGCGCCGGCTCGAGGCTCGTGCGAACGGTCTCGACCTCGGGGAGCTCCGGCACCGGGCTAGCGTAGCCTCGCGGCCGCGCCCCTCAGCTGAGGGTCTCGAGGATCACGCCGGCACGCGGCGGCTCCTCGTCGCTCAGCTCGAAGGCCGCGGCGACCTCGGCCGCGACCGCGTCGGCCATGCGCTCGTCCTGCGCGTGGATCTCCGCCAGCGGCTCGCCGGCTCGGACCGGCTCGCCGCGCTTGCGCATGCAGACGACACCGACTGCATGGTCGATCTCGTCGGCCTTCGTGGCCCGCCCCGCCCCGAGGCGCATCGCCGCCACGCCGATCCCAAGCGCGTCGAGACGGGAAACGTAGGCGTCACGCTCGGCCGCGACCGTGCGGACGACGGGCGCAATCGACAGCGCCTCCTCGGAGGGGTCGCCCCCCTGCGCGCGGATCCAGCGGTCGTACGCGTCGAGCGCTGAGCCGTCCCGGAGCGCCGCCTCGACGCGCCCGCGCGCCTCGAGCTCGCCGATCCCGTCGACGAGCGTGACGAGGTGCGCGGCCGACACGACCGCGAGCTCCGTCAGGTCGGGAGGACCGTCGCCGCGGAGCGCCGCAACGGCCTCGCGAATCTCGAGCGCGTTCCCGACCGCCTGCCCGAGCGGCTGGTCCATGTCGGTCAGCTCGCAGATGACCTGCCGGTTCGCGCGGCGGCCGAGCTCGAGCATCGCGCCGGCGAGCTGTCGCGCGTCGTCGAGCGTCTTCATGAAGGCGCCGTCGCCGACCTTGACGTCCAGGACGATCGCGTTCGCGCCCGCGGCGATCTTCTTGGACATGATGCTGGCCGCGATCAGCGAGACGTTCTCGACCGTCGCGGTGACGTCGCGCAGCGCGTAGAGGTGCTTGTCCGCGGGCACGAGGTCGGCCGTCTGCCCGATCACCGCGAGCCCGACGTCCCGCACCTGGTCGACGAACTCCTCGCGCGAGAGCTCGACGCGGTAGCCCGGGATCGACTCGAGCTTGTCCAGCGTCCCGCCGGTGTGGCCCAGTCCCCGTCCGCTCATCTTCCCGAACGGGACCCCACACGCGGCCACGAGCGGCCCCACCACGAGCGACGCCTTGTCCCCGACGCCGCCCGTCGAGTGCTTGTCGGCGACCGGCCGGCCGATCTCCGCCTCGAGGTCGATCGTCTCGCCGCTGCGGACCATTGCATCGGTCAGCGCGTACGTCTCCCGCGGCGAGAGCCCGCGGAAGTACACGGCCATCGCGAACGCGGCGAGCTGGTAGTCCGGGATTTCGCCGCGCGCATAGCCGAGGATCAGCGCGGCGATCTCGTCGTCCCCAAGCTCCTCGCCGTCGCGCTTCCGCTGGATCAGCTCGGCGGGCCTGATCACGCCTTCTCGGCCACGAAGATCGAGGGCAGGCGGCGGGCGCGAATCTCTCCGTCCCGCGGCGGAACCCGGGCCCCCTCGAGCGCGACGAGCGACGACACGTACGTCTGAGCCGCATCCGAGTCGGGGAAGACGATCCAGCCGTGCGCGTCCCGGCGCTCCACCCGCGGGAACCGTCTCGGGAGCGCTTCATCGGCGACTTCGGCGGTGAACTGATTCTCGACTCTGTCGCAACCGATGAGCTCATAGAGCTCTTTCAGATGATCCTGACCATTCGTGACGGCGACGAGCCGCCCGCGCGGTGCGAGGACCCGCGCGAGCTCGCCAAGCGCCTGATCCAGCTCCTCGACGTGGTAGAGCATCCACGCCGCCACCATGCAGTCGAAGCTCGCGTCGTCGAACTCGAGCTCTTCCGCCCGGCCCACCCGCGCGTCGATCCCACGCGCACGGGCGAGCTCCACCATCCGCGGCGACTGGTCGATCGCGACCACCTCGGCCGACGTCTCCCGTCCCAGTCGCTCGGCGAGCTCGCCCTCGCCGCACCCGACCTCGAGGATCCGCGCCGGCCCCCGCTCGACCACCGCCTCGAATAGCACCTCGCGTGCGTCCGGGCCCTCGGCCCCTGTGTGCGCGGCCTTCCGGGCTGCGAGCCGCGTCTCGTCCGCGTACTCGGCGCGGACGACTGCCGGGTCGTGCATCAAGGCTCGATGATCGGGCTGCCGGGGACACCCCGCGGAGACGTCTTGCCTCCCAGCCACGCGTTCACCGTCGCCCCGACGTCCGCGAACTCGCCCTCGTGCGTCGCACCGCCGGCGTTCCGCCCCTCGACGTACGCGATCAGCATCGCGTGCTCGCGGGAGTGGTCGGTCGACGGCGTGGTCGGGTCGCAGCCGTGGTCCGAGGTGATGATCAGCAGGTCGCCCTGGCGCAGCTGCGCGAGGCGATCCGGGAACCGCCGGTCGAAGTCCTGCAGGCACCGGTGGAAGTTGACCGGGTCGTTCCGGTGGCCCCAGAGCATGTCCGTCTCCACGAGGTTGACGAACACGACCCCGTCCTCGAGCTCGCGGAGGAGCTGCTCGGTGACCGTGATCCCCTCGACGTTCGACTTCGTCGGGTGCGACTCGTCGATGTCGACGCCGGCGAAGATGTCACGGATCTTCCCGACGCCGTGCACCTTGTGCCCCGCCTCGCGGACGAGCGTCAGGTAGTTCGGCTGCCGGGGCTTGAGCGACCAGTCGTGCCGGTCGGCAGTCCGGACGTAGTTCCCGGACTCGCCCTCGAACGGCCGAGCGATTACGCGGCCGACGGCGTGCTTGCCGGTCAGGATCTCGCGGGCGATCTCGCAGCCGTGGTAGAGCTCGTCCAGCGGAATCGTGTCCACGTGCGCGGCGATCTGGAAGACCGAGTCCGCCGAGGTGTAGACGATCCACTTCCCCGTGCGCTGGTGCTCCTCGCCGAGCTCGTCGATGATCTCCGTCCCCGACGCTGCCTTGTTCCCGAGGACGCCGCGCGCTGTCCGGTGCATGAACGGGTCGAGCACGTCGTGCGGGAAGCCGTGCGGGTACGTCGGAAAGGGCTGCGCCGTCACCACGCCCATCAGCTCCCAGTGGCCGGTCGTCGTGTCCTTCCCTTTCGACCGCTCCACGAGCCGCCCCGCGACGGCCGGCGCCCCCGGCTGCGGGCGGCAGCCCTCGAGCTCCTTGACGTTCCCGAGCCCGAAGGCCTCGAGGTTGGGCAGATCCAGCCCGCCGACGGCCTTGGCGACGTTCCCGAGCGTGTCCGAGCCCTCGTCGCCGTACTCCGCTGCGTCAGGCAGTTCGCCCGCCCCCACGGCGTCGAGCACGATGACGCACGCGCGCGGCATAGCGACGGCTATTGTAGGCCCGTCTTGGGCACCGTTCTCGGACTGATCGGGATGGTGATCTTCATCGTGGCCGTCATCTCGCTGGCCGCGGGGGTCACCTGGCTCGTCGTGCGCTTCACGCCGACGGGCCCGCGCAAGAAGCGAACGGCGCCTGCAGAGAGTTAGACCGGCTCCAGCCGGAGCACGTCCTCGAGCGGCGTGAACTCGAGGCCGTGGGCCTCCGCGACCGCCTCGTACGTGATCTTCCCGTCGATCACGTTGACGCCGCGCGCCAGTGCCGGATCGCGGGCGATCGCCTCGCGGAGACCGTGGTCGGCGATCTCCTCGACGTACGGCAGCGTCGCGTTGGTGAGCGCCTTCGTGGACGTGATCGGAACCGCGCCCGGCATGTTCGCGACGCAGTAGTGGATCACTCCGTCGACGACGAACACCGGCTCGGAGTGCGTCGTCGGGTGCGAGGTCTCGACGCAGCCGCCCTGGTCGATCGCGACGTCCGCGATCACCGAGCCCTCCTTCATCCCGGCCACCATCTCGCGCGTGATCAGCTTCGGGGCGAGCGCGCCGGGGATCAGCACCGCGCCGATCACGACGTCCGCCTGCGCGACGGACTCCTGGATCTGAAGGCTCGAGGACATCAGCAGCGTCACCCGCGCCCCGAGCACCTCTTCCAGGTGGCGCATCCGGTCGATCGAGCGCTCGAGGATGGTCACCTTGGCGCCCAGCCCGAGCGCGATCACGGCGCTGTTGTACCCGACCATCCCGCCGCCGATCACGACGACCGAGCCGGGCGAGACCCCCGGCACACCGCCGAGCAGGAGCCCCCGCCCGCCGAGGGGCTTCTCCAGGAACGTCGCCCCCGCCTGCGCGGCAAGACGGCCCGCGATCTCGCTCATCGGCGCCAGGAGCGGCAACGCGCGGTCGTCGGTCTCGACCGTCTCGTAGGCGACGCACGTCGCGCCGCTGTCCATCAGCGCCCGCGTCAGCTCCTCGCTGGCCGCGAGGTGGAGGTAGGTGAAGAGGATCTGGCCTTCCCGGAGCCGCGGGAACTCCTCCAGCAGCGGCTCCTTAACCTTGAGCACGAGCTCCGAGTCCGCCCATACCTCCTGCACGGTCCCGATCCGCGCGCCGACGCGCACGTATTCCGAGTCCGCGAACGCGCTTCCCTCCCCCGCGCCGCTCTCGACGAGCACGGAATGGCCGGTCTGAACCAGCTCGAGCGCGCCCGCCGGCGTGAGCGCAACGCGGTACTCGTCCGGCTTGATCTCCTTGGCCACGCCGATGTTCAAGGCGGCGGAACCTTACCCCGCGAGCTCTTCGACGAACCGGCGCTCCTCCGGGCCGAACCACGGTGGTTCGCCGGCCCGCGCGTCCTCGGCGGCATGCAGCGGGTTTCGCGTCGCCGGGATCACCACGTCCACGCGGTCGTCGGACAGTGCCCACTTGAGGAGCGCCTGGGGCCACGTGTCGACGCCGAACTCCGCCAGCGGCTCCAGCTCCTCCGGCAGGGGCGAATCCTCGAGCAGCTCGCCCTCACCCAGAGGCCGCATCACGATCACGGGGATGTCGAGCTCGACCGCGAGCGGCAGGAGCCGGCGCTCGGCGAGGCGTTCGTGTGGGTTCAACGGCAGCTGCACGGTGTCGAACCGGCGGGTCCTGAGCGCCTCGGCCAGCTCGTCGAAGGCGAGCGGGCTGTAGTGGGTGACGCCGATCCGGTCGACCGTCCCGGCCGCCTTCGCCTCCTCGAGCCACGGCAGGTGCTCGCGCCAGGAGACGAGGTTGTGCACCTGCTCGATCTCGACCCGCCCGAACCATTCGAGCTGGCGGAGGAACTGCTCGCTCGCCTGCTCGACCGTCGGCGCCCAGATCTTCGTTGCGACGATCCCTTGCCCGCGCTTCCCTTCGAGGGCGCCGGCGAGCGACGGCTCCGCGCGCCCGTACATCGGCGAGCTGTCAAAGACGCGCGCGCCCGACGCGAAGGCGGCGCCGACGACATCCGTGGCGAGCTCGACATCGCCGCCGAACGTGTTCCACGTGCCGAGCCCGACCACCGGGCCGAGGCGGCGTTCCTCCATCAGGCGACGCGCTCGCGGGCGACGCGGCCGGCGGCGAACGCGGTCATGAAGAAACACGGGTCGTCCTCCAGGCCGCGCCCCATGTGGGAGAGAGGGAGCCGGCCGCAATCCTCGTGCCAACCCTCGACGTCGACCTCCTCCCGCGGCTCCAGCCACTCCGGCGCATCGAGGCCGCGTGGCCACGCGATCGTCACTCCGGGCCCGCAGAGCCCGAGGACCGACCTCGTGTGATGCGAGACGCCGCGGTGCCGCTCCCGCGAGTCGGCGTCGGAGTACCGCACCGCGAGGATCGGCTCGCCGCCCAGGGCTCGCGACGTGTTCGCGACCTCGGCCGCGGCCAGGCCCCCGTGGCCGAACGGGCTTGCGGTCCCGACGATGCCGGGGCCGACGGACGAGACGACGGCGTCGTACCCCTGGCCCGCGGCCCACGCGAGCGCGGACGCCACCGTCACGGCCTGCGCGTCGCCGTCGAAACACGGCGCGACGGCGACCGCGACGCGGATCAGGTCCTCCCGCTTCAGCGCCCGGAGCGCATCGGAGAGCGAGACCGGCAGCGCACCTCCCGCCACCTGCACGTAGGCGACCCGCAGTTTCCGACGCCTGAGCCCTGCGCACACGGGGGCGACCTGGCTGTGGACGGTGCAGCAGACAACCGGCAGCCCGTTCAGCGTCTCGACGAGCGGGCCGTCCTCCTCCACGTGGCGCATGGCCGCCTGGAGTGGCGTGTAGGGGAGGCTCATCACGTGCGCCTCGGGCTCGGCCTCGGCGTCCAGCCCGCGGGTGAGGTTCAGGTAGAGGACGTCGAAGCCGCCCGAGCCCAACCCGAGCTCGCGCGCCTGGACGTTCACGATTACCTCGTCGCCCACCTCGACCGGCCCGGTCAGCCGGGGATACGCGATCGCAGGCTTCCCGTCGACGTGAAGATGGAGCAGTTCGTCGTGCGGCCGGACGGCCGTGACCGTTCCCCGCGTGAGGCTAAGTGGCATCGGCTTCGCGAGCGACGTCCACGAGCGCGAGCGCGACCTCGACCATCCGCTCGAGATCGGCGACGGCGATGTGCTCGTCCGGCGTGTGGATTGCGGTCATCCCGTTGGCCAGGTTGAGGCACGGAACGCCGCGCTCGTTGAAGACGTTGGCGTCGGCACCGCCGCCTCCGAGCCCGTACACCGGCTCGATCCCGGTCCGCGTCAGCGCCTCCGCCGCGAGCCGCACCGGCAGGTCACCGCGCGAGAAGCGGTAGCCGCGATAGCTGTGGTCGACGGTCGTGTCCGCCTCGCACTGCTCCAACGAGGCGGCGAACGTGATCGTCTCGAGCAGCTCCTGCACGAGGTCGGAGAGCTTCCGCTCGTCGTGCGAGCGCACGTCGATCGAGAACGTGCAGCGGTCGGGGACGATGTTCTTGGCCGTCCCGCCGTGGATCAGCCCCACGCTGGCCGTCGTCTCCTCGTCGATGCGGCCGAGACGAAAGTCCGCGATCGCCCGCGCGGCCGCGGCGATCGCGGAACGGCCTTCCTCCGGCGCCATCCCGGCGTGAGCCGAGCGGCCCCGCATCGTCACCTCGAGTGCCCGTGCGTGGGGCGCGCCGAGCATGACCTCGCCGATCGGCGCCGCGTGGTCGAAGACGAACCCCACGGTTGCCTCGAGGCGCTCCGCGTCGAACGCCTTGGCGCCCTGCAGGCCGACCTCCTCCTTCGGGGTGAACAGGAGCTCGAGGCCCGCGTGGGGGCGGTTCTCGGACAGGATCAGCCTGGCCGCCTCGAGCATGGAGGCGACCGCCGCCTTGTTGTCGGCGCCGAGGATCGTGCCACCTGCGTTCCGGACGATGCCCTCGTCGACGACCGGCTCGAGCGGCCCGGTCGGCTGCACGGTGTCGAGATGCGCGCAGAGGAAGATCGGCGTGCCGCCGTTCGGCGCCGTCGGCGCCAGCCGGGCGAGGAGGTTTCCAACGTTCGAGTCGATTCGGGAGCCGGCGTCGTCCTCGGTCACCTCGAGGCCGAGGCCCCCGAGGTAGGTGGCGACGCGGTCGGCGACTTCCCGCTCCGAGCCGGGCGGGCTCGGGATCGCCGCCAGCTCGGTGAAGAGCGCGACCACGTCGGGGGCCCAGCTCGACATGCGCCGAATCGTAGTAATGAGTGCGTGCCGACTCGGTGACTTCTCTCGCACCTGGGACGGGAACCGCGTTTCCGGCGTCTACCGTTGTCGCATTCGACAACAGAGGAGCTCACCATGAAACGCCTGATCCTGCTTGCGATCCTGATCTTCGGCCTCCCCTTCCGAGGAGGGCGATCGAATGCAATACGGCTTGAGACCAGGGGCAGATGCATCGCGGTAGGCGTGATGGTCTTCGCCTTCCTCGCGGCGGTGCCGAGTGCGGTTGCCGTCGATCCGCCGCTGGGCGAGTGCCTGACAGGCCTGTACTGTCCGCCGCCTCCGCCGCCCCCGCCGCCTCCACCGCCTCCACCGGCTCCGCCTCCGCCGGCCTGTTCGGACGGCTGGGACAACGATGGCGACGGCGCTCGGGACTGGCAGCAGGACTATGGGTGCTTGCAGAACCCGAGCGACGACAACGAGGGCGACAACGAGCTCTATGCGAACGTCGCGTGGGGCGAAGCTAGCTACGCCTGCGGCACCGCGGGCGTCGATGCGGAGCAGTGGTACAGCTCCGTCTCGGCGGTTGACTCGTTCTGCCTGACGAGCACATCGCGGTGCAAGACGCAGAAGGTCACCGACGTCATCAGTGAGGCCGGGTGGGTCGACGTGAATCACTACCTCGCTGAATACACGGTCTGCTACCGGCCGAACAACGGCATCGTGACCGTAAAGAGCCGTAGCGGGAAGTCGACGTTCTCGCGCTGGCCGTGGAACTACGGCGGCAACGCCGAAGGCTTTCCTCAGCACGTGCGCTACGCGAAGTTCGTGGACTTCAAGTACGTCTGGAAGCTGGAGTTCGCGGGCTTCGGGTGGGTGTCGACGAAGTGGCCATTCCTCACGATCCGGTTCTTCGACAACAACACCCAGATGGTGACCGAGGCCGGGATCGGCTGATGACGCCCGGCCGTCTCGCCCTCATCATCGTGCTCGCTTTCCTGGCACTTTCGCTGGTCGCCTGGCTCCTGGGTGCCTTGCTAGAGACGAGCGTCTCGGGCTAGCGCACGGCTGCGGCTGCGGCAAGTGGGCGAGGCTCCAGCGAGGAGCAGGGCTCACCGGTCCCCGACCCCTAAAAGTGTCCGTTACAGCCGTGTCGCAACATGCCACTATCGCGGCGCCACTGCGATCTGCATCTTTAGCTGGGGGTGCCCCCGATAAGCACCCACGGTGACCTTGACGTTCTACGACGACGACACGATGACGAGGACGGCTGGTGTCGTCTGAAGGCAAGCGCAGGCTCTCGTTCTGGCACTGGGTCCTGATCGTGATCGTCGTGCTGATCGTGCTGACGTACCTCGCCAGCCAGGGCCTAACGAACGAGGCAACGTTGAGCTAGGCGGGGACGCCGGCCGACCGCTCGATCCGGGCGCCGCGGGCCCGCGAGCGGTCGTGCGCCGCGCCGACGAACTCGCGGAAGAGCGGCGCGGGCCTCGTCGGGCGCGATTTGAACTCCGGGTGGAACTGGCTCGCCACGAACCAGGGGTGGTCGGGGAGCTCGATGATCTCGACGAGCCGGCCCTCCTGGTACGTCCCGGAGACGACCAGGCCGGCCTCCTCGAGCCTCGGGCGGAAGTGGTTGTTTACCTCGTAGCGGTGCCGGTGGCGCTCGTTCACGACGGACTCGCCGTAGGCCTCCCGCGTCCTCGTGCCCTCAGTGAGCTCGACCGCCTGGGCGCCGAGGCGCATCGTGCCCCCGAGGTCCTCGATCTCCTTCTGCTCCGGCAGGAGGTCGATCACCGGGTACGGCGTCTCGGGATCCATCTCGGTCGAGTTCGCGCCCGAGAGCCCGACCACGTGGCGCGCGAACTCCGAGACCGCGACGTGCATGCCGAGGCAGATGCCGAGGTACGGGATCCCCTGCTCGCGCGCGACCCGGCAGGCCATGATCTTGCCCTCCCAGCCGCGGGAGCCGAAGCCGCCCGGGACGAGGATGCCGTCGACGGGCTCGAGCTCGGATTGGAGCTCCTCCAGCGTCGCGCCCTCCGCGTCGACCCAGCGGACGCGGACGCCGACGCCGTGGTGGATGCCGGCGTGCTTGAGGGCCTCGTGGACCGAGAGGTAGGCGTCGTGGAGCTGAACGTACTTCCCGACGAGCCCGATCTCGACCGGCTCCTCGAGCCTCCGGATCCGGTCGGTGAGGTCATTCCACTCGCCGAGGTCTGCGCCTGCTGCGGGCAGGTTCAGCTTCTCGACCACGAGCGAGTCGAGTCCCTCCTCCTGCAGCGCCTGCGGGACGAGGTACACGTCGGGAACGTCGCGGTTGACGATCACCGCGCTCGGCTCGATGTCGGCGAACATCGCGATCTTGTCGCGGAGATCCGGGCTGAGGCCCTCAGTCGACCGCGCGACGACGATGTCGGGGTGGATACCGATCCGGCGCAGCTCGTTGACCGAGTGCTGCGTCGGTTTCGTCTTCAGCTCGCCCGCCGAGTCCACGAACGGCACATAGGTGACGTGGATGTAGACGACGTTCTCCTGCCCCGCCTCGCGCCGGAACTGGCGGATCGCCTCGAGGAACGGCAGCGACTCGATGTCGCCGACCGTGCCGCCGACCTCGCTGATCACGACGTCGGTGTCGCTGGCCTCGGCGACCCGACGGATCCGCTCCTTGATCTCGTTCGTGATGTGCGGGATCACCTGGACGGTCGAGCCCAGGTACTCGCCCTTCCGCTCTTTGCGCAGCACCGAGTACCAGATCGAGCCGGAGGTGTGGTTCGCGTTGCGCGAGAGGTTCTCGTCGACGAAGCGCTCGTAGTGGCCGATGTCGAGGTCGGTCTCCGCGCCGTCCTCGGTCACGAAGACCTCGCCGTGCTGGAACGGGCTCATCGTCCCCGGGTCGACGTTCAGGTACGGGTCGAACTTCTGCACCTGCACCTTCAGCCCGCGGGCCTTCAGCAGGCGGCCGAGCGAGGCGGCGGTGATGCCCTTTCCGAGCGACGAGACGACGCCGCCGGTGACGAAGACATACTTCGGCGGGTACGGCCTCATCGCTCGCGCCCCAGCGAGTCGAGGTGCGAGAGCACAGGCGTACGCTCGATCAGCTCACCGAGCGAACGACGTTCTCCGAGGGCGGTGAGTCCGGCCAGCGCACCGATTGCCAGCCAACGGGCAGAACCCCCGAGACGACTCACGGATCTCAAGCCTAGCAGCGCCCCCAGAGCATTCGATCCGCAGTCACCAAGCATCGTCCTCTCGCCGAGATCGTAGGGAAGCAGGAGGACGGCGACCCCCTTCGGCGCGCCGACCGCGACCGCGCCGAGCAGATACGCCTTCAGCGCGCGGCCCGGCCGGGTGTCGAGCTGGTTGAGGAAGTTCGCCGCGAGGCCGACGAGGAGCGCCCCTGACATCTTCCTCGTCGCCAGGAGGCCGGCGAGCGGGATCACGACGAGCTTGAGCACGCCGGTCGTGCTCCCCGAGCCGAGGTGCGCACGGAAGCCGCGCTCCGGGCCGCTCCAGAGGTCGTCTGCGAGCCCGGCGGCTGCGGCGGCCACGACGGCAGGCGGCTGTCCGGCGGCCGTGACCGCGCCGACGAGCGGGAGCCTGAGCCCGCGGAAGTTCCGTCCCTGAGGGCCGCACGCGAGCAGCGCGTCGAGCAGCTGACGGCCACGGTGGAGAAACCCGGACGCGTCGCGGCCGGTTGCGCGGTGCCGGAGCGGCAGCTCGAGCTCGGCGAGCCGCAGCCCGGCGCGGGCCGCGTCGATCGACGCTCCGACCTCGCAGCCGAAGCCGGCGGCGAGCGGAAAGCACGCCCTCCGCGCCTCCGGCGAGAACGCGCGCTGGCCCGAGAGCGGCTCGACCGCGACGAAGCCCGACCGCGCCCGGATCAGAGCGCGCGCCGCGAGCTTCGCAATCCCGAACCCCCCGCCCTGCCGCTCCGTGAAGCTGGCGATGGCGAGATCGGCGTCGGTCTCGGCGAGCGGTGCGAGGTCGCCCTCGAGGTCGGCGTCGCAGACGAGCAGCGCGCCGTCCGGCGCCACGCGCTCGGCCAGGGTCAGCGCCTGGCCCTTGCCGCGGTGAGGGAGCCGGAGGACGCGGGCGCCGGCCCGCTCCGCCGCCTCGGCCGTGAGATCGCGGGAGCCGTCGTCGGCCACGATCACCTCGGCCTCGGGGAACGCCGCCCGCAGGCGCTCGACCGTCCGGCCGATCCGATCTTCCTCGTCGCGGGCCGCGACGAGGATCGCCACGGGGCTAGCCACCGGGCGGCGGCGCCAGCGGCAACGGGTCGATCGGCGGCGTGACCCCGTCCGTGGCACTGGCCTTCAGCCCGTACTGCCCGGGCTGCCCGCCGGCGAGCAGCATGGCGAGCGCCACCCGGCCGAGCGTGGTGTCGACGGAATCCACGGTCGAGAGGCGGCGCGACTTGTAGAGCGGCACGCGTGATGGCCGTGCATCGGTCGGTTCGATGCCGACTGCGGGCACGCCGGCGCCGGCCAGGCCGGCGTAGAGGCCGGCTACGAAGCGCTGGGTCGGCCCGTGCGCGAGATGCCTGGTCTGGGCCAGTACGACAGCGTCGGCGGCGGGGCCGTTCCCACCCTGGCTGTCCGTGACAAGGACCGGCGCGAGGGCATCCGACAGTGGCGTGTCCCCACCGTTTACCAGCTCCTCGCCAAGTCGGCGTCCGACATCCTCGAGGCTCAGCGTCGCGAGCTCCGGCGGCAGCGCGGCGCGGATCGCGGCCGGGTCGATCGGCAGCTCGAGCGCCCGCATGCGCGCGAGCGGCGGGCCAGAGGCGTCGGACAGCGTCTTGGCGGTCGCCGCCGCCAGCCCGCGGTCGGTCTGCCCGATGAAGAGGAGGGCGACGCGCTTCCCGCGCAGACGCCCGTTCATCACGGCGTCGTACGAGCGGTCCTCGATGTAGTCGGTCGCCGCCGTCTGCTGGCGGCGGAGGAGGTCCGCGGTCGCGGCGGAGTCGTTCTTCGCCTGCTGCGCGTCCGCCAGTTGGCGCTCCAGAAGCCGCAGCTGGCTCTTCGAGACGTCGGTCTGAGACGAGATCCCCACGCCGACGAGAATCCCGATGATCAGGGCGAGGAAGACAGCCGCCAGCGAGGCGACGTGGTACCTGAGGTCGAACAATCCGGCAACAAGCCTAGAAGCCGAGCAGATCGCGCAGCCGCAGTCCGATCAGCTCGAGCCACGACCGGAGCTGCGGGGAGACCAGGACGGCGACGACGAGCGCGCCGAGACCGGCGGCCGAGAGGGCGACCAGAGGCCCGAGCCCGACCCGCCGGGAGAAGAGACGCGAGACGCCCTTCGCGTCGATCAGGATCTCTCCCACCCGAAGGCGGGTGAGGAACGTCGACGACATCCCGGAGCGGTCGCGCTCGAGAAACTCGATCAGGTTCAGGTGGCTGCCGACGGCGACGATCAGCTCCGCTCCCTTCTCGAACGCGAGCAGCAGCGCGACGTCCTCGCTCGTCGCCGGCGCCGGCACGACGTGATGGGCGAGGCCGAGGCTCCGGAGCCGGTCGGCACCCGGCGCGCGCCCGTTCTCGTACGCCTGGACGACGAGCTCGGCGCCGGAGGTGAGCGCCTTGTCCGAGACCGAGTCCATGTCGCCGACGATGACGTCCGGCTTGTAGCCGGCCTCGAGCAGCGCGTCCGCGCCGCCGTCCACCGCCACGAGCACGGGGCGGAAGTCGCGGACGTACGGCCGGACGATGCGGAGGTCGCGCTTGTGGCCGGGCCCGCGGACGACGACCAGCGCGTGGCGGTCGCGGAAGCGGGTGTCCATCGCCGGAAAGCCGATCCCCTCCGAAAGCAGCCGCCCCTCCTCGCGGAGGTAGCGCATCGTGTTCTCGGCGAAGGACTCGAGCGCCTCTGTCACCCTCCCCCGTTGGTCGCGCAGCGCCTCGGACAGCTCGTCCGCCCGGAGCTCCCGGCCGGCGACGAGGCGCGTGCCGTTGCGGAAGAGCCCGGCGCCCCGCACGGTCAGCAGCTCTCCCTCGCTGACTGAGTCGAAGAGGTCGGAGCCCGGCGCGTCGATCAGCCGGACCCCGCCGCGGACGAGCAGCAGCGGCCCCGGGTTCGGATACCGGCCCGTCTGCGAGTCGGCGACGTTGATCACGACGCGGACGCCGGACTCGAGCAGCTCCTCGGCCGAGACGCGGTCGAGGTCGGCGTGGTCGATGATTGCGATGTCGTCCGGCGACAGGCGGCGGACCAGATGCTTCGTCCGCCGGTCGAGTTTCGCTGCTCCTATGTGCTCGACGAAGCTCATCTGACGGTCGAGAGGAATTCTCGACCGCCGAGCATACGTTCTAGTTCGTCTCGCCGATCGCCCTCGGCGAGCCGCTCGATGCGGGTGTGGGTCGGATTGCCGGGGATCTTCTCGACCCGGAAGTGCCGGTCGGCGACGCTTGCGATTTGCGGCAGGTGCGTGATCGTGACGATCTGGGAGCGCTTTCCGAGACGGCGGAGGGTCTGCGCCACGGCATGCGCGGTCCGGCCGCCGATCCCCGCGTCGATCTCGTCGAAGACAAGGGTGATCTTCCCGCCGGCGGCGGCGGCGATCGCGAGCGCGATGCGGCTGAGCTCGCCGCCCGACGCCGTCTCGGCCACCGGCGCGAACGGCAGACCGGCGTTGGGACGGATCAGGAACGTGACCGTATCCGCGCCCGTCGCCGAAGAGTCGCGTTCGGCCACCTCGACGAGGAACTCGCCCTCGCCGAGCCCGATCCCCTGGAGCTCTGCCGCGACGGCCTTCGCGAACGACTTCGCGGCCGAGCGCCTCGCCTCGCGAAGCGTCGCCGCCAGCTCGTCGACCTTCGCCCGCTCTGCTTCGAGCTCGGCGGCGGCCTGCGCGGCGGGATCGGCGCCGGCCTCCCGCGCCTCGAGCTCGGCCCGCGCCTCGGCGACGCGCTGCAGCAGCTCCTCGTAGGTCGCAGCGCCGTACCGCCGGCGGGCGGTCGCGATCCGGTCGAGCTCGGACTCGACGTGCTCGAGACGCCCGGGCTCCGCCTCCAGCGAGGCGAGGAAGGACCGGAGCTCGACAGCCGTCTCCCGCAGCCGCACGCCGGCCTCGCGAAGCTCGTCTCCGGCGGGTACGAGCTCGGGTGCGATCCGCTCGAGGGGCGCGATCGCGCGCTCCGCCCGGGCGGTCAGGCCCGTGGCGCCCTCGCCGTCCTCCGGCGCGAGCGCCTCGGCAGCCGCAGACGCCCCTTCGGCCAGCTCCGTGACGTGGCGCAGCCGCTCACGCTAGGCGAGGAGCGTCGCCTCCGTGTGCTCCTCGAGCCCATCGGTGTCTTCGACGAGCGCCCCGAGCTCCGCGAGCCGAGCCTTCGCGGCGGCGGCGTTCGTCGTCACCTCGTCGTACCGGCGGCGGGCGGCGGCGAGCTCGCGCCAGGACACACGCAGCGCCGCCCGTCGGCGGAGCTGCTCCTCGCCGACGAAGGCGTCGAGTACGTCGAGCTGGTACGCCGGACGCGCGAGCCGCCGTTGCTCGAACTGGCCGCTCATGCCGACGAGGAGCTCGCCTGCGGCGGCGACGTCCTCGCGCGCCGCCGCGCGGCCCCAGGCGTACGCGCGGGTCCGCCCGTCCCCGAAGATCCTGCGCGCGACCACCAGCCCCGGCTCGTCCTCGGGCCGCAGCTCCGCCAGCGACTCGAGCCCCTCGTCCTCGAGGAAGCCGTCCGGAAGATCGAACTCCGCCTCGACGTACGCCTCCTCCGCGCCCGGGCCGATCGCCTTTGCGTCGCCCCTGGCGCCCAGCAGCAGGCCGATCGCCTGCGCGAGCACGGTCTTCCCTGCGCCGGTCTCGCCGGTGATTGCGTTGAGACCGCTCGAGAAGTCGAGCTCGGCCTCCTGGATCAGGACCAGGTTCTCGATGCGCAGGCGGCGCAGCACGACGCCGATGCTACGCGCGGGCTAGGACGCGAACGTCTCGCGGTAGCGCCGGAAGAAGGTCGATTCCGGCAGCGTCGCCAGCAGGCTGTACGCCTCGGCGAGCCGGATCGCGACGGACTCCCCTACACCGAGCCGACCGATCTCGTGTCCGTCGGCCAGAACGGCGGTGTCCACGTCGCGCGTCTGGTGCGTGACGACGAGCTCGCGGTTCTGCGGCACGACGAGCGGTCGCGCGTGGAGCGAGTGCGGAGCGACGAACGTGATCGCCATCGCGTCCAGCCCCCAGACGAGCACCGGGCCACCGTTCGAGAGGTTGTAGGCCGTGGAGCCGGACGGGGTCGAGCAGATCAGGCCGTCGCAGGGAACCGACCCGAGGTCCTCGCCTGCGATCGCCCACTCGAGCTCGATCATCCGCCCGAGCGAAGCGCTGGCCACGACGACGTCGTTGACGGCTGGATGGGCGCCGCCGTCGAGCTGCGCCTCGAGCGTCGGTAGCTGGACCGTGAGGAAATCCCCGGCGAGCGCGCGCCGCAGGCCATCCTCGAGCTCGTCCTGCTTGATGCTCGTGAGGAAGCCGACCCGGCCGTAGTTGACGCCGAGTACGGGAACGCCCGTGCCGAGGAAGCGCTGGAGCCCCCGGAGCATCGTCCCGTCGCCGCCGAGCACGATCGCGAGATCGACGTCGTCGCCTTCCACGAGCTCGACGCCGGCGCCCTGCGCCACTTGCTCGACCCCTTGCACCGCCTCGGCCACGCGCTCCGGCCGGCCGTGCACCACGAGGGCGGCTCGGCTAACCGGCAGCATCCCGGATCCAGTCGTCGAGCTCCTCCGGCAGGGCCGGCTCCGGCCGGTGGACGAGGTGCAGGAAGAACTCGCGGTTCCCCTTCGGGCCAGGCAGCCCGGAGTCGGTCACACCGACCGTCGCCGCGTCCCAGTCGAGTGCCGCCTCGGCGACCTCACGGAGGACACGGCGGTGCACCTCCGGCGAGCGGACGACGCCGCCCTTCACCTCGCCGCGACCGGCCTCGAACTGCGGCTTCACGAGCACGACGGCCTCCCACCCCCGCTCGGCAAGCGAAAGCACCGGCGGCAGCGCCTGACGCAGCGAGATGAACGAGACGTCGGCCGTGACGAGCTCCGGCGGGTAGGGAAGCTCGGTCACGTGCCTCGCGTTGGTCGACTCCATCGGGATCACCCGCGGATCCTCGCGCAACCGCTCGTGGAGCTGCCCGCGACCGACGTCGAGCGCGATCACACGGGCGGCCCCGCGCTGCAGCAGCACGTCGGTGAATCCTCCGGTGGACGAGCCGACGTCGAGCGCCTTCCGGCCGGCGGGGTCGACCCCGAGGAAGTCGAGGGCGTGGTCGAGCTTCTCGCCGCCGCGAGAGACGAACCTCGGCGGTCGGGTCACCTCCAGCTCGGCTCCCTCGTCGACCTGCTCCCCCGCCTTGCTGAATCCGGTGACACGGCCGGCCATCACGAGCGCCTGCGCCTGCGACCGCGAGTCGGCCAAGCCGCGCTCCACGAGCAGCACGTCGAGGCGCTTCCGCATCTTCCATACGCTACTGCGGTGGGTCGCCCTCTCGCCGTTAGACGCGCGCGACCAGGTCGTCGACGAGCTCCGCGAGGACGGAAGTGTCCGCGTCGATGCGCTCGAGGGCAGCGCGGGCCCGCTCCTCCGCTTGTCGACCGAGGTCGACCGTCGCCTCCCGCCCTCGCTCCTCCACCAGCCCATCCCCGTCGAGGAGGTCGTCCACGATCTGGAAGAGCCGCCCGTACTGAGCCGCGAACTCGCGCCAGGGCGCCTGGTCCTGCCGGCGGGCGACCCAGAGCCCGCAGCCGACCGACGCCTCGAACAGCCGACCCGTCTTGAGGCGGTTCAGCGCCTCGCGGTCGAGGCCGTTGCCGCCGACGTCGAGGTACTGGCCGCCGATCATGCCCGCGGTCGCCTCGGTCAGCTCCCGGCCGACGTCGGCCCGGTCGTACCGAAGTGCGAGGCCGAAGGCCGCAGTCAGGAGGGCGTCGCCGGCGAGGATCGCCTCGGCCTCGCCGAACCGGACGTGAAGGGCAGGGCGGCCGCGACGCTCGTCGTCGTCGTCGAGCGCGGGCAGGTCGTCGTGGACGAGCGAGAACGAGTGGACGAGCTCGAGCGCCGCGGCGGCGTCGAGTGCGTGGTCGGGGTCGCCGCCCGCCGCCTCGGCGGTCGCCAGGCAGAGGACGGGCCGGATGCGCTTCCCGCCACCGTCGAGCGCATAACGGACCGCCTCGTCGAGCGCGCCGATCTCCGGCGAGAGCTCGAGCGCCCGCAGATGCTCCTCGAAGCGGCGGCGATGCTCCTCAGGCGTCCGCATCGGCCTCGCGCTTGGCCTGCGAGAGCGCGGACTCGACGTCCTTCGCGATCTCGGCGAGCTCGCTGAGGAGCTCGATCGCGACGTCCGGATCGGAGGTCGCCTCGAGCCGCGCGCGTGTCTCCTCCAGCCGCTCCATTAGCTGCTCGGCCCGCTGGAGCGATTCCTCGGCGCTCATCGCCGCGCAGTCTCCCGCGCCACCCGCCCGAGGATCCCGTTCACGAGCCGCCCCGCCTCGTCCGACGAGTACCGCTTCGCCAGCCGCACGGCCTCGTCGATCGCGACCTCGGGCGGCACCTCGCCCCGTTCGAGCTCGTAGATGCCGACGCGGAGAACGTTCCGCTCGAGCGCCCCGAGCCGGTCCGCGGGCCAGTCCTCGGTCGTCTCGTCGATGCGGCGATCGAGCTCCACGGCGCGCGCCTTGACCGCCTCGGCGGTCTCGCGCGCGAAGTCGTCCACGTCGCCCTCGTACGTCGACCCGAGCGGCTCACCGGTGAGGTCCCACTGGAAGAGCATGAACACGGCGGCGCGGCGCGCCTCCCGCCGGCTCGTCACGTCTCGACCTCGGAGAGCGCCGGGAGGGAGACCTCCTCGAGGTAGCTCGTCGAGTAGTTCCCGCGGGCGAAGCCCTCGCTGCGGATCACCTCGGCGGCAGCGCCGATCGTCGTCGGGATGCCGACGACCTCGAACTCGTTCAGCGCGCGGAGGCAGCGCGCGAGGGCGCGGTCCCGGTCCGGGGCCCACGCGATCACCTTCGCGACGAGCGAGTCGTAGAACGGCGGGATCACCGTTCCCTCCTCGACGTGCGTGTCGACGCGGACGCCGGGGCCGAGCGGCGGGCGGTACTGCGAGACGAGGCCGGGCATCGGCATGAAGTCGCGAGAGGGGTCCTCGGCGTTCACGCGCACCTCGATCGCGTGCCCGCGGCGCGGCGCGCGTCCCGTAAGCTCGAGGGCCTCGCCCGCCGCGACGCGGATCTGCTCGTGGACGAGGTCGATCCCGGTGATCAGCTCGCTGACGGGGTGCTCGACCTGGAGCCGCGCGTTCAGCTCGATGAAGTAGAACGATCCGTCGGGCCCGAGCAGGAACTCGAACGTGCCCGCGTTCGTGTAGCCGATGCGCTTCACCGCCCGCTCCACGGTCGCCTCCATCTCCTCTCGCAGCTCGGGCGTGAGCGCCGGGGACGGCGACTCCTCGATCAGCTTCTGGTGCCGCCGCTGGATCGAGCACTCGCGCTCGCCGAGCGTGAGCACGCCGCCGTGCCTGTCCGCGATCACCTGGATCTCGACGTGCCGCGCGGGGACGATCGCCTTCTCGAGGTACATCCGGCCGTCACCGAAGGCGGACTCGGCCTCCCCGGAGGCCATCGCGAACGCCCGCTCGAGCTCATCGGGGTCCTCGACCAGCCGCATGCCCTTGCCGCCGCCGCCGGCCGATGCCTTCAGCAGCACTGGGTAGCCGACCTCGCGGGCCCCGTCGGCGACCTCGTCCGCCTCGAGCGGCGGCGTGCCCGGGGCGAGCGGTACCCCGGCGGCGCCCATCTCCTCGCGGGCCGATGCCTTGTCGCCCATCCGGGCCATCACATCCGGCGAGGGACCGATGAAGACGACGTCGTTCTGGGCACACGCAGTGGCGAACGCCGGGTTCTCGGCGAGGAACCCCCAGCCCGGATGGACGGCCTGGCACCCGGTCGTGTTGGCAGCCGCCACGATCGACGGAATCCGGAGGTAACTGTCGGCCGAGGGCGGCGGGCCGATGCACACCGCGCGGTCGGCGAGCTTGACGTGCAACGAGTCCTCGTCGGCCGTCGAGTAGACGGCAACCGCCTCGATGTCGAGCTCGTGCAGCGCCCGGATCACGCGGACGGCGACTTCGCCGCGGTTCGCGATCAGGACGCGGTTGAACGGCCTAGAGGGCATCGACCGGCCGTCCCAGCGCCGGCTCGATCTCGAACAGGAGCTGGCCGAACTCCACGGCCTCGCCGTTCCCGACGTGGATCCGGCGAATCGTCCCGTCGAGCTCCGACTTGATCTCGTTCATCAGCTTCATCGCCTCGAGAATGCACAGCGTCTGGCCCCTGGCGACGGAGGCGCCCTCCTCGACGAACGGCGGCGCGCCCGGCGACGGCGCCCGGTAGAAGGTGCCGACCATCGGGGCCTCGACGCGGATCACGCCGTCCGTCTCCGGCGCCGCTACGGCGGCGGCGGGCAGGGCCAGATCGTCGGGCGTCGGGATCGAAGGGGCGGGTTCCGGCGCCTGCGGCGCGGCCTCCGTCTCCTCCCGGCGCTTCACCGTCACGCGCATGCCGGACTCCTCGACTGCGATCTCGCCCACGCCGCTTTCCTGGACGATCCGCACGAGCTCCCGGATCGTCTCCGCTCTGGTCTGGTCGACGGAGCCGCCGACGAGGCCTTCCTCGCCGCGGGCGCGCCCGCGAACGGCGTGCAGCAGCGCCTCGGCCTCGTCGCCGAAGAGCGCCAGGAGGAGGAGCTCCTCGTCGCTGGCCGCGAGCCCTCGGGCCTCGTCCCGGACGGCGTCGAGGTCGGCGGCCGGCTCGGCAGCGGGTGTGCCGTCGGAGACGAGCTCGATCGCGCGGCGGGCGGTCGGGTCGAACTCCGTGGGCGGCTGGCCGAAGTCGCCGGCGTAGAGCGCGCGGAGCTCGTCCACCACCACCTGGTACCGGGCGGCGGAGAGCACGTGGATCAGCGCCTGGCTCCCGAGCACCTGGCCGATCGGGGCCGCGAGCGGCGGCCAGCCCGCCTCGGCCCGGATCCGCCCCAGCTCGTCGAGCACCTCGTCGAGCCGGTCACCGGCTGACAGCGCGCGCAGGTGGCTCTCGAGGGCGGCAACGAGGCCCGCCGGCAGGTCGTGCGCCGCCGCGCGGACGGCGATGCGCGGAGTGAGCGGCGTAATCGGCTCGTCCCCGATGTGCTCGTCGACGAGCTCCGCCGCCTTCCATACGCGAGGCACGTCGATCCCCGGGTCGAGCCCGAGCCCGCGAAGGGCGTCGGCCAGGCCTTCCGCCGCGACGCGGTGCAGCACGAGCGCCACCGGGTAGGTCGTGCAGGCGATGCGGTCGGCGCCGGCACGCGCCGCCTCGAGCGCCGCGGCCAGGGCGCTGCCTCCGGAGCCCTGGCAGTAGATCCCGATCGGGAGGCCGCTGGCCTCGGCGAGCGCCGAGACGAGCTCGCCCGACCGGTGCGGCTCGAGCGAGCCGGAGGGATCGTGCAGAAGGATGCGGGCGGCGCCGAGCTCTGGCAGCTTCTTGGCGCGCTCCACGAGCGTGTCGGTCTCGCCCGTCGGGCCGGGGCTGTAGAGCAGCCCCGCATCGAACTCGCGCTCGGCGCTCGTGATCGCCTCACCCGCGTCCTGCAGGTTCGAGACGTCGTTCAGCGGGTCGTGGAGGCGGAAGACGTCGATGCCGTTCTCGGCAGCGGTCATCACGAACCGGCGGACGAAGTCGCCGCCGACCGGCTGGGAGCCGACGAGGAAGCGGCCCCGGAGGGCCATCCCGAGCGGCGTCTTCGTCCGTGCTCGGATCGCGCGAATGCGCTCCCACGGGGACTCGACGCCGCGCCGCACGGCGCTGTCGAAGACGCCGCCGCCGGAGACCTCGAGCGCGGCGAAGCCGGCGCCGTCGAGCAGCTCGGCCAGGTCGAGAATCGACGCCGTCGGGACGTTCCCGACGAGCGGCTCCTGGCTCAGCAGCCTGACCGTCGTGTCGACGAGGGCGGGCACGGCCCCGAGCCTAACGCTCAGTCGCGCCGAGTCGGGCGAAGGCGTAGACCGTGAGGTAGCCCGTGGCGAGGACGAGCGTCAGCGCGACGGTCATCCCGACGCCGCGCGGATACGCGAGCGGGTCCGCGACGCGCGCCCAGATGTCGGCGACGAGCGCGCCGGGCCGGACGAGGAAGTCCCAGCTGTTCCAGCCGAGCGAGCGGCCGAGGTAAATCCCGAACGAGCTCAGCAACAGGCTGGCGGCGACGAGCACCCAGCCCCAGACCCAGCCGTACTCGCGCCGGACGATCCCCTGCATCAGGAAGATCGAGAGGAACCCGAGCAGCATCCCCGTCCACGCGAACGAGCCGAAGAGGACGATGTCGAACCAGAGCGGTGCGTCGTCGCGTGAGCCGAGGTGGACGAAGTCGGTGAGCAGGTAGGGCGCGTTCGGGAGGAAGAGCAGCCAGATCACGGCCAGCGGCAGCAGGTGCGTCAGCCGGGCGCCGCGGCGCTGGCCGTCGTACACCGCCACGGCCGCCGCAACCGGGATCCAGGCGAGGAAGAGGTTCCAGAGCATGAACCCGTACGCACCCGATTCCGAGTAGACCCAGCGGGCGAGGAGCGCGCCCAGGCAGAGCGCGGAAGCGAGGGCGAGCGAGAAGAGCGCGAGCGCTCGGCGGTCGCTCATCGTGCGCATGCCGAAAAGTGTAGAAGCGCCCTTCCAACCCCTGGTTCTTCACCCGGCCCGGCGGGCGCGGTCGAAGTCAGGCGCGCGAGATGTAGCGGCCGTCGCGCGGGTCGACCTTGATCCGGTCGCCCTGATTCACGAACAGCGGCACCTGGACGACGGCGCCGGTCGCAAGCGTCGCCGGCTTCGTCACGTTCGAGACGGTGTCGCCGCGGACGCCCGGCTCGGTCTCCGTCACCGTCAGCTCGACCGACCCCGGCATCTGCACGCCCGTGGGCTGTCCGTCGACGAGCAGGAGCTGCACGGAGTTGGACGGCTCCAGGTACTCGAGCGCGTCCGAGACCGAGTCCCGCGGCAGGCTGATCTGCTCGTAGGTCTGCTCGTCCATGAAGACGACGTCGTCGCCGGAGTCGTAGAGGTACTGGACGTTCTTCGTCTCCGTCAGCACACGCGCGAACTTCTCGCCCGCGCGGAAGGTCTTGTCGACGACGGCGCCGGAGTCGAGCCGCTTCAGCCGGGTGCGGACGAACGCGCCGCCCTTCCCGGGCTTCACGTGCTGGAACTCGACCACGCGCCACACCGAGCCCTCGTGCTCGATGTGCATGCCGTTCTTGAACTGGTTGGTGCTGACCTGCTCCGCCATCGGCGGCGCCAATCTACCGAACCGCCGTCAGCTCCCTGGGGAACCGGCTCACCACCTCCACGCCCTCGAGGGTGACGACGACGAGATCCTCGATCCGGACGCCCGCCACACCGCTCAGGTAGATCCCCGGCTCGACCGTGACGACGTTGCCCGGCACGAGCACGTCCTCGCTCTCGGGGCGAAGCACCGGCGCCTCGTGGACGAGCAGGCCCAGGCCGTGCCCGAGCCCGTGGCCGAAGCTCTCCCCGTAGCCGGCCTCCGCGATCACCGCGCGCGCGGCCGCGTCCACCTCCCGGCCGCCGGCCCCCGGCCGCACCACCTCCACCCCCGCCTGCTGGGCGCGCAGCACGACGTCGTAGAGCTCCCGCAGCAAATCCGAGACCTCGCCGACGGCGAACGTCCGCGTGCAGTCCGAGCAGTAGCCGTCGACCGTTGCGCCCGCGTCAACGAGCACGAACTCGCCCTCCCGCACGACGCGGTCGCCCGGCACCGCGTGCGGGCTCGCCGCCGTCGGCCCGGCCGCGATGTCGACGTCGAACGCGAGCCCGTCCGCGCCGCACTCGTGGAAGAGCACCTCCATCCGCCAGACGAGCTCCTGCTCCGTCTTCCCGGCGATCTGCTCCGCGGCGAGCCGGTCGTACGTCGCGTCGGTGACGTCCGCAGCCCGCCGGATCGCCTCCAGCTCCTCCGGCTCCTTCACCGCCCGCAGCGTCTCGACGACCCCGCGGCGCGGCACGAGCTCCACGCCGCCCTCGCGGAGGAACTCGTAGTTCGCGTAGGTCAGCGCGTCCGCCTCGAACGCCACCGGCCCGGATAGATGCTGCGGCAGGTCGGTGTAGAGGTAGCGGGGCGTCTCGACCACGTCCACGTCCTCGAGCTGCCGCGCCCGCTCCGCGTAGCGGAAGTCGGTGAAGAGGCGGACCGTCCCGTCCGTCGCGACCAGGACCGCGGCGTTCGTGCTCTCGAACCCGGTCAGGTACCGGACGTTCACCGGTGCCGTCACCAGGAGCGGCTGCTCCAGGAGCGGCAGCAGCCGCTCTATCCGCGCGCCAGGAATTCCAGCGCCTCCCTGTAGCCGTCGGGCCCCTTGCCGATCACACGGTGCGCCGCCAGGGCCGCGATCACCGAGTGCCGCCGCCACTCCTCGCGCCGCTCGATGTCGGAGAGGTGCACCTCGACGACCGGCCCCCGTGCCAGCTCGAGCGCGTCGTGGATCGCGTAGCTGTAGTGCGACCACGCGCCCGGGTTGACGATCAGCCCGTCGGCGCTCTCGCCCAGCTCCTGGCACCAAAGGACGTACTCGCCCTCGCTGTTCGTCTGGCGGCAGAGGACCTCGCAGCCGAGCTCTTGCCCCCACGACCGCACCCGGTCGTCGAGCTGTGCCAGCGAGAGACCGCCGTAGAGCGCCGGATCGCGGCGGTCGAGCGTGTTCAGGTTCACGCCGTTCAGCACCGCGACCATCAAGCGGCGATCAGCTCGTCCAGCGCGGCGCGCACGTCCGCGGGCTCGACCTCGCGGACGACCGGCCTCCCGAGCTCCTCCAGCAGCACGAGCCGGATTCTGCCGTTCCGCGCCTTCTTGTCGCGCCGGAGCGCGGCCCAGGCGCGCTCGGGGTCGACGTGCACGGGCTGCACGTCGAGGACGTCCGACATCCCGAGCCCCGACAGCCGCAGCGCCGCCGTCAGCCCGAGGGCGACGGCCTCGCCGTGCGAGAGCTTGTAGTCGGAGGCCGCCTCGAGCGCATGACCGAACGTATGGCCAAGGTTCAGGATCTCACGCCGGCCGGTCCGCTCGTACGGGTCCTCGAGGCAGACCTCCGCCTTGAAGGCGGCGCAGGCGCGGATCATCTCCTCCTCCGGCAGCTCCCAGACCGACCGCCCGGTGAGCAAGCCGGTCTTGACGATCTCCGCGAGCCCGTTGCGGCGTTCTCCCTCCGGCAGCGACTCGAGCAGCTGCGGCCTGATCACGACGCGATCCGGGTAGTGGAACGCGCCCACGAGGTTCTTCGCCTCCGGCAGGTCGACCGCCGCCTTCCCGCCGATGCCCGCGTCGACCTGCCCGACGAGCGTGGTCGGGACGCTGACCCAGCGCACCCCCCGCATGTAGGCCGCGGCGACGTAGCCGGCGACGTCGGTCGTGGTGCCTCCCCCGTACCCGACCACGGTGCCGTCGCGTCCGATCGGCAGCTCGCTCCAGACGCGCTGCGCCGCCTCGAGCGTCTTCGACGAGACGGGATGCACGGAGCCTAGGTCGAGTGGATGGAGCTCCAGCACCCGCGGGTCCGCGACGAGCGCAGCGCCTTCCTCCCCCACCTCGCCCCCGAGCTCGATCCCGAGTCCGGCGAGCAGGACGCCGTCGGCGTCCTCCGCGACAGCGTCCGCGACTGCGTGGTAATCGCGAGCGGCGTGAAGCGCCCGGAAGGCCGACTCGGACTCGGCCAGCGGCCGGCCGGTGTCGTAACTTCGTTCCCAGGCCGTCTCGACGTCCACGTCGAGCAGCACGGCGAGCGCGCGGTCGGTGCGCGCCGCCTCGAAAGCACCGCCGCCGAGCGCGATCACCGAGGGCTCGGCCGCGCCCAGCGCCTCCTCGACGACCTTGGCCTCAACATCGCGGAACTCGGACTCGCCGCGGGCGAAGAGCTCGCTGATCGGCCCATGGCGCGCCTCGATCTCCGCGTCGGTGTCGACGAAGGGCCGCCCGGTCCGCCTGGCCACCTCCTTGCCGATCGTCGACTTCCCCGTGCCCATGAAGCCGATCAGCGCCACGTGCCGGTCTACCGCGGTTGCCACGGGATCCGCTCGAGGTATGCGCGGTGCGCCGCCGCGAAGTCCGGCACCGAGTCTCCGCCGAACTTCTCCTTCGCCGCCGCGGCGAGCTCGAGCGCCACCGCCGCCTCCGCGACGACCGACAGGGCCTCGACGGCGGCGGTGTCGCTGCGCTCGACGAGCGCCTCGCCCGGCTCGCCCGTCTGCAGGTCGGTGGAGCGGAGCGGTCGCATCAACGTGGGCAGCGGCTTCATCGCCGCGCGGACGACGATCTCCTCGCCGTTCGAGACGCCGCCCTCGATCCCGCCGGCGCGGTTGGTCTCCCTGTAGACGCCCGTCTGGTCGCGAAAGATCTCGTCGTGCGCCTGCGAGCCGCGGAGGCGGGCGAGCCCGAAACCCTCGCCGACCTCGACGCCCTTGACGGCCTGGATCCCCATCAGCGCCGCCGCCAGTCGCCCGTCGAGGCGCGCCTCCTTCGTCGCGTACGAGCCGAGCCCCGGCGACACGCCGTGCGCGCGCACCTCGACGATTCCGCCGACGGTGTCACGGTCGGCCTTCGCCTCGTCGACGGACCCCATCTCGACGACCGACCCTGCAACCTCGGCGCCGATCTCCGCGAGGAGCGCCTTCGCGACCGCACCCGCGGCGACGGTGATCGCGGTCTGCCGCGCACTCGCCCGCTCGAGCGTGTTGCGGACGTCCTCGTGGCCGTACTTCAGCGCGCCGGCGAGGTCGGCGTGGCCGGGGCGCGGCAGCGTCACGGGCTTCGTCCCCTTCCCCACCGGCTCGCCGGTCGGGGGCCACGGGCTCATGCCCCACTGCCAGTTGCGGTGGTCGAGGTTCTGGACGACGAGCGCGAGCGGCGTCCCGAGCGTCCGCCCGTGCCGCAGCCCGGCGTAGATCTCGATCCGGTCGTGCTCGATCCGCTGGCGCGGACTGCGCCCGTATCCCTGCTGGCGCCGCGCGAGGTCCGCGTCGATCGCGTCCCGGTCGAGCTCGAGCCCGGCCGGGAGGCCCGTGAGGATCCCGACGAGCGCCGGGCCGTGCGACTCGCCCGCGGTGGTGAGGCGGAGGGTCACTCAGGCAAGCCTACGGCGCTGCGCATGGCGGCGACCGGCGCCGGCAGCCTCGTCCAGAGCTCGAAGGACGCGGCGCCCTGGGCGACGAGCACCTCGAGCCCACCGATCACCCGCGCTCCCACCTCACGCGCGGCAGCCGCGGTGGCGGTCTCCGGATACGGCAGATCGACGAGTGTCTGCCCCGGCCCCAGCTCCGCCAGCACCTCTTCCCGGACCGGCGTCGCGTTCACGACGAGGTCGAAGCTGCGGACGTCGGGAGGCCACGTCCCGCGGCGGGAGAAGACCTCTGCGCCCGGCATCGCCTGGCGGAACGCGACCGCTGCTCCGCCGTCGCCGATGATCGCGGGCCGGTCGAACGCGAGGCCGTGGAGGGCGGCGGCGTCCGTGGAATGCGCCTCGACGGCGCCGTCACGGACGACGAGGGTGTTCACCGAGGGCAGGTTCGAGCCGACGAGCCGCGCCACGTCCAGCTTGTACGGCGCCGTCACGTTCGCCCCCGCATCGAGCCCGCGCACGAGATCGGCGAGCTCGCCGGGCGCCACATCGACGGCGCGGTAGGACCAGTCGAGGCCGCACGCCTCGAAGGCCGCGTTCTGCATCACCGGTGAGAGCGAATGGGCGACCGGCGAACCGATCAGCACCACCTCTCTCATCAGTAGCCGTGGGCCTGCTTGTAGTTCTCGAACTCGCGGTCGGAGGCGGTGAAGAAGTGATGGACCTTGTCCGGCTTCCTGACGAAGAAGAGGTAGTTGACCTTCGCCGGGTGGGCCGCGGCCTGCAACGACGCGAGGCCCGGGTTCGCAATCGGCGTCGGCGGCAGGCCGGCGACCTTGCGCGTGTTGTACGGGTTGTCCGAGTCGAGCTGCGACTGCCTGATCGACTCGGTCGGCGGGATGTCGAGCCCGTAGCGGAGCGTCGCGTCGATCCCGAGCACCATCCCGGCGTGGAGGCGGTTGTAGATCACCGCCGACACGAGCGGGCGCTCCTCCGGCGCTACGACCTCCTTCTCGATCATCGAGGCGATGATCAGGACGTCGTACGGCGTGAGGTTCTTCGACCTCGCGTAGCGCATGTTCACCGACGACCAGTTCTTCCGGAACGTCGCGAGCTGGTGGTTGACGAGCTGAGGCGTCGTCGTCCGCTTGGTGAACTCGTATGTCGCCGGAAAGAGGAAGCCCTCGAGATTCGGCGGCCGACCCTGCCCGCGGAACTCCCTGGGGACCCGCGACGCGCCGTCCGTCAGCGCGAGGTACCGCGACGGCGAGAGTCTCGGCGTGATGTTCCGCTTGTCCTGCGCGATCTTGTTGACCGCGCCGATCCGCTCGGCCATCTGACCCCGGGTAAAGCCCTCGGGGAAGATGATCCGCAGCGGCTTCGGTGGCCGCGCGACCGGCGGGGGCGGCGCGGCCTGCTCGTCGTTGCCGCCCAGGAGCGCCCAGGCGCCGCCGGCGAGCAGCAGCACGAGGCCGAGCACGAACACAAACGCGATCAGGCGCCGCGCCACGATCCGGGCGTGGGAGGGCCGCGACCGGTGGCGCCGCGAGCGGCGCTCTGGCGGGATCACGCGTGTCGGTTCTTCGACCATTCCAGGTAGCTCGTCAACAGGTGAGCGGCGGCGCGGGCGTCGTCGTTGCCTCCAGGGCCCGCGAGCGTCGTCGTGAACCGTTCGTCGAAGCGCTCGACAGGGACGTCGAGGATAGCTTCGAGGGCCGCCGCGAACCGCTCGGTCTCTTCAGCCTGCTTCCCCAGTTCCCCCCGGAGAGTGAGCGGCAAACCGACGACGACCCGCTCCGCCTCCTCCGTCCGGACGAGGTCGGCCAGCTCGCGCAGGCCCTCGTCGCTCGAGGCGCCCCGGACGGTGCCGAGCGGCCGGGCCAGGGTGCCGGTCGGGTCCGAGACGGCGACGCCGGTGCGGGCCGACCCGTAGTCGAGCGCCAGGACCTTCACCCGAGGATGGACGCGATCTCGCTCTTCCCCACCTCGTAGGCTTCGGCCAACCCCTCCGGATTCTTGCCTCCGGCCTCGGCGAGATCCGGCCGGCCGCCCCCGCCGCCGCCGATCTTCGCTGCGGCCTTGCGGGCGACCTCGACCGCATTGACCCCCTTCTCCACGAGCTCCTTGTCGAGGTTCACGACCAGGTACGCGCGCCCGTCGTCGACGGAGCCGAGCAGCACGGCATGCGCCTGCTTCGACTGCCGCAGCCGGTCGGAGAGGTCCTTCAGGTTCGACCCCCTCAGGCCCTCCGTCTGCGCGACGACGATCCCGCCGGACTCGTCCCGCACGTCGACCTCGGCCTCCCGGGCCGGCTGCTGCTTCGGCCCGGCCTTCTTCAGCTCCTGCACCTGCGCCCGAAGCTCGTCGGCCTCCTCGGCCCGCGCGCGGAGGAGGGCCCAAGCCTCCCCGGCCGTCACGGCCTCGATCCGGCGCGCGCCCGAGCCGACGGAGCCCTCGGAGAGGATCACGAACGGCCCGATCTCGGCCGTCGACCTCACGTGGGTGCCGCCGCAGAGCTCGCGCGAGTACCCGTCGATCTCGACCACCCGGACCTCGTCGCCGTACTTCTCGCCGAAGAGCATCATCGCGCCGAGCTGCCGGGCCTCCTCGATCGGCGTCACGAACGTTCGCACCGGGAGGTTCTGGAAGACCTTCTCGTTCACGGCGCGCTCCACCTGCTCCCGCTCCTGCGCGCTCAGTGCCTGCTCGTGCGTGAAGTCGAACCGGAGCTTGTCCAGCCGCACGGCGGAGCCCGCCTGGCGAACGTGTTCGCCAAGCGCGTCGCGAAGCGCCTGGTGCAACAGGTGCGTCGCCGTGTGGTTCGCCATCGTCGGGAACCGGGTCGACCACGGGACGACGGCGCGTACGCGGTCACCGTCGGCGAAGCCCTCCCCGTGGAACGTCAGGACCTGGTCGTCGCCGACGCGCGTCGCGCGGATGAGCTCGGCCCGCGCGCCGCCCTCGTCGTGCTCGATGTAGCCGTGGTCGGTGACCTGCCCGCCGCCCTCCGGGTAGAAGGGCGAGCGCTCGAGCTTCGCCTGGAAGGTTCCATCGCCGAGGTCCTTGTAGGCCGTGATCGCCGTGAGCGCCTCGGTCGTCTCGTAGCCGACGAACTCGGTCGGCGGCACGCTGCCGGCGGCGATCGCGACTTCCTCGGCCGGCCTAGTCCGCGAGCGGGCCTGCTGCTCGGCCATCAGCCGGGTGAACTCCTCCTCGTCGATCGCGAGGCCTCGCTCGTGCGCGAGCTCCCGCGTCAGCTCGAGCGGGAAGCCGTAGGTGTCGTGAAGCCGAAACGCGTCCTCGCCGGAGATCCGGTCGCCGGTCGCGATCTCGCCGAACAGGCCCAGGCCGCGCTCGAGCGTCTGCGAGAACCGCTCCTCCTCGGCCTTCAGCACCTCGCGGATGCGGTCTCGGTTCCCCTCGAGCTCCGGATACCAGTAGGCCATCTGCTCGGTCACGACGTCGGAGATCCGCCACAGATCCGAGAGGCCGATCCCGCGCGCCTGCTGGACAGCGCGGCGGATCACCCGGCGCAGCACGTACCCGCGGCCCTCGTTCGAGGGCGTGACCCCGTCAGCGACGAGGAAGGTCATGCCGCGGCCGTGGTCGGCGATGATCCGATGGGCCTTCGTTGCCTTCTCGGAGCTCGTCCAGGCGACGCCGCTCTCGGACTCGATCCAGTCCATGATCGCCTGGTAACCGTCCGTCTCGTAGACCGAGATCACGTTCTGCTGGATCGACGCCGTGCGCTCGAGGCCGAGGCCGGTGTCGATCACCGGGCTCGGGAGCGGCGTCAGCTTCCCGCCCGCGGCGAGGTCGAACTCCATGAACACGAGGTTCCAGAACTCGAGGTAGCGCTCGCAGGAGCAGCCGGGCGCGCAGGTCGGGCGGCCGCACGAGAGCTCGGGACCGCGGTCGTAGTACATCTCGGAGCAAGGCCCGCACGGCCCCGTCTCGCCCGCCTGCCAGAAGTTCTCCGAGCGCGGAAGCCCGACGATCCGCTCGCGCGGCTGGCCGACCTGCTCCCAGGCGGCGATGGCGACCTCGTCCTCGCCGAGACCCAGCTCGGGGTCGCCGGCGAAGACGCTCACCCAGAGCTTCTCCGGGTCGAGCTTCAAGTGCTCGAAGAGGAGCTCCCAGGCGAGCTCGACCGCGCCCTCCTTGAAGTACTCGCCGATCGAGAAGTTCCCGAGCATCTCGAAGAAGCTGAGGTGGTAGCCGTCGAGGCCGACCTCCTCGATGTCTGTGGCGCGGAAGCACTTCTGGTAGGTCGTGAGCAGCGTCGCGGGTGGCTCCTTCTGGCCGAGGAAGTACGGCTTGAGCGGCTGCATCCCGGCGCTGATCAGGAGCGTCGAGGTGTCCTCGGCCGGCGGGCTCAGCGGAGCCGACGGCAGCCGGAGATGGCCCCTCGACTCGAAGTACCGGAGGTAGCCCTCGCGGATTTCGGGCGTGGTGCGCATGGGGGCGATTCTAGGCGGCGGCGTGGTCGCGCCAGCGTGCGGCTTCCGGCGCGATTCCGACGCAGAGCGGCGCGCCGCACACGGTTACGATCGCCTTGGGGAGGAGGTTGGGCTACCTACCCGGCGTGCCCGCCCGGGTCACCGCGGTTCGGGCCACGCCTACCGGGGAGGAAGCCGTCCGGCCCACTCGGCCACAATCCGGCCGAGCGCCGGGCCCGCGTCCGCGAACAGGTCGTGGCCAGCGCCGTCGAAGAATCGAATCTCTGCCTCCGGGAAGCGCTGCCCGAACGCCGCGGCCGCCGCCTCGTTCTGCTCGCGTGTCTCCGCCGGCTCCGTCGCCAGCAGGAGCAGGATCGGAATCCCGGCCTCGGCGATCGCCGGCCAGCTCGCGGTCACCCGGGTGTCCATCAGCCCGGTCATCGCCGACGCGCGGACCTCCGGCGTCGGGATGCCGACCAGCTTCCCGTCCTCTTCCCGCAGCCCGGCCCGGAAGGCCTCGAGCAGCTCCGGCGTCGGCCCGCGCCGCACCTCCGCCTCCACCTCCCGGTCGAAGTCCTCCTCCGTCGTCCGCACGCCGCGCTCCGGCTGCGAGTACTCCGTGACGAGGTCCTCGAACGACTTGCCGTGCGGAAACGACGGCTGATCCTGGTAGTCCGCGTGGCCGGAGTCGATCAGGACGAGCCCCTCCACGCGCTCCGGGTGGGCCGCGGCGAACGCCGTCATGATCGTCCCGCCCCACGAGTGCCCCATCAGGACGGCGCGGTCGATCCGGCGCTCGTCGAGCACCTCTTTGACGAGCCCGACGACGGCGTCCGTCCGGTACGCCTCCGGCGGCAGCCGAGGCGATTCACCGAACCCGGGTGCGTCCGGGGCGATCAGCCACAGGCCCGCCCCGGTCAGCGCCGGCGCGACCTCGGTCAGGTACGCACCCGAGGTCAGCGCCCCGAGCGCGTGCCAGAAGACGAGCGGCCGCCCCTGCGGCGAGCCCCATTCCCGAACGTGCACGAGTCCTACGCTACTTCGGACTCTTCGGCGATCTCTTCCCTGATCTTCTCCAGTGATCGCCTGATCAGCCGGGAGACGTGCATTTGCGAGATCCCGATCTGCTCGGCGATCTGCGACTGGGTGAGACCGCTGAAGAACCGCAGGTGGAGAATTCGGCGCTCACGCTGGTCGAGCACCTTGAACCCCGGCGCGAGCACGGCTCGGTCCTCCGAGAGCTCGTACTCGAAGTCCTCCGCACCGAGCGACTCGAGCGGATCGAGCTCGCCGTCCTCGTCGGAGTTCGCGCCCGGCGACAGCGAGACGGAGCTGTAGGCCCGGCCGCTCTCGAGCGCCTCGAGCACCGCCTCCTCCTCGACGCCGGCCGCTTCCGCGAGCTCGGCGATCGTCGGCGAACGACTCAGCTGGACGGTCAGCTGCTCGATCAGCTTGGAGATCTGGACGTTCAGCTCTTGCAGCCCACGCGGAACTCGCACCGACCAGCCCTTGTCGCGGAAGTGCCGCTTGATCTCGCCGATGATGTTCGGGGTCGCGTAGGTCGTGAGCTCGACGTTCCGGGAGAGATCGAAGCGGTCGATCGCCTTGATCAGCCCGATCGCGCCGATCTGGATCAGATCGTCGAGCTGCTCGCCGCGGTACGAGTACCGCCGCGCCAGCGAGCGGACGAGCGACATGTACCGCTCGATCAGCTCCTCGCGGGCGGCGAGATCGCCGTCCTCGTGGTACCGCCGGAGGAGAATCTTGTCGTCGCTCGCCATCAGGCCCGCTCGAATCGCTTCCGCAGCTCGACCCAGATCTCGCCGTCGCCCTCTGAGACCTCGTACCGGTCGACGACCGCGTTGAGCAGCCGCCGCAGGCTCATCGACTCTCCGAGGTCCCCTTCCAGCTCGCTGCGGATCGTCTCGTCGCTGAAGGGGCCGACCTTCGCGTGCAACACGTCGCCGTCGGCCTCCAGGGTGACCGTGATCTCCTTTGCTCCGTCGCGGCGCTCGAGCAGCCCGTCGAGCGCCAGCTCGAGCTCGTCGAGGCTCTCGACCGTCACGTCGAGGCGCGCGGCGAGCCCACTGAGCACGAGGCGCGCGACGCCGAAGTACGGCCGCTCGCGCGGCATCGTGAGTGTGATCTGATCGGTCATTACAGGTTCCCCCTTCAGAACGGCCGGAAGACGCTAGCCGATGCGGGCGGAAGTCACTCGACCCGCTCCCACCACGACGTCGCCGTCGTACAGCACGGCCGCCTGGCCCGGGGCCACGCCGTAGGCGGCCTCGTCGAGCGTCACCCGAAAGCCTCTGGACATCCGCTCGACCCGTCCCGGCGCGGCAGGCGAGCGGTACCGGAGCTTGACGTCGGCCCGGGAAACATCGGCGAAGAGCCGCCCCGAGGCGCTCACCGAATGCCGCGCGAGCGAGTCCCGCGGCCCGACGACGACCGCGTTCCGCTGCGGAACCGTGCCGATCGCGTAGAGCTTTGCGCCGGTGGCGACGCCGAGGCCCTTGCGCTGGCCGGGCGTGAAGCCCCAGAACCCCGAGTGCGTCCCCAGAACGGTGCCTCGCTCGTCCACGACCGGACCGGGACGCGCGTCGAGGCCCCGCCGCTCGAGGAACGCCCGGTAGTCGTCGCCACCGAGGAAGCACGCCTCCTGGCTCTCGCCGCGCGAGGCAACCGCCAGGCCGGCGCGCCGGGCCTTGTCCCGCGTCTCCGCCTTGGTCTGGCCGCCGAGCGGGAAGCCGATGCGGTCGAGCACGCGCGGGTCGAGCCGCGCGAGCATGTAGGACTGGTCCTTCGCCGGGTCGGCCGCCTTGGCGAGCAGCAGCCGGCCGCGGTGCTCGACGATCCGCGCGTAGTGGCCGGTGACGAGGCGGCCGGCCCCCGCCTCCTTGGCGAACCGGAGCAGCCGGCCGAACCGGAAGAACCCGTTGCAGCTGGTGCACGGGTTCGGCGTCTCACCACGCTCGTAGCCCCGGACGAACGGCTCCACAATCGCGCGCAGGAAGTCTTCCCGCGCATCGATCGTGACGTGCGGCACCCCCAGGTCGTGGCAGGTCCGCCGCGCCGCGATTACCGCTTCCGGCGAGCAGCAGGCGCGATCCGTGTCCGGCCCCTCGGGGTCGATCCAGAGCCTAAGCGTCACCCCGACCGCCTTCGGCCCCGCGCCCAGGAGAGCGACGGCGCTGTCGACGCCTCCGCTCATCGCCACGGCGACCCGCTCCGGATCGGCCGCGGCGCGGAAGATCGGCCCCAGGGCGTTCGCGAGCGCGTCCACCGCCAACTCCTCCCCGCCGACGGCGGCCGCTTCGAGCAGCGTCAGTCCCTCGAGCGGCCGGTCGAGCCCGTCGGCGTCCGCGCTGACGATGCGATCCGCGTCCACGGCGACGCGGACGAGCCGCCATTCACCCCCGCGCGAGGAGTCTCCGACCACCTCGATCATGCGGACCACGGTAGCCCAAAGGAAAAGCCGCCTGAGCGGGCTTTTCGGAAAATTGCTCCACCCTGCCGATGTAGACGCGCTCTGCGAACCTGGACTAGCCAGGTGGGTGCCAAGCCGTTCCGGGTTCTGAGGCCCGGGCCGGACTCGAACTCCCTTCGCGTGTGTATTGGTTCACGTTATTGCGCGCCGCCACGCACAGGGTCGAGCCGTCGCACTGTAGTCGCGATCGCCTACCTCGGCTGCGCGAAGCGCCAGCGAATGGTCGTGCGACCGCGCACGTCCAGCGCACGTGCGAGAGCCTCGGTCAGGCCGAACTGGACGGCCGAGGTCCCCGGTCCGCGCGCGACGACCTGCGTCAGCATCTCGGTGTTCCCGTGACCGACGTAGATCTTCGCGCCGCAGACGAGCACGGGATGGGAGACGCCGAGCGTCGAGCGCTCCAGGACGTTGCCGCACGCCGTCGGGCGCCCGTAGGCCCGCGGCGCCTCCGGTCCCGCGAGCGCCTGGTACCAGCCGCCGCCCGGCGCGGGCACGGAGGCCGGAAGCTCGTTCGCGCTCGATGCCGTGGAGAGCTGGTGGGAGATCGCAAGGGCCGCCACGGCGGCGACGAGGGTCGCGCCGGCGAGAAGCAGCGCCCTCTGCGCCAGGACCGCGCTCACGAGATGGCCGCCGACTCCGTCGGCTCGGCGAGCACGTCTCCGAACGACTCGCGCACGAGCCCGTCGAACTCGAGCGGGAGCTCGCCGTCCGCGTTCGCGAACTCCCTCAGGTGGATCAGGAGCGCGCTCCATTCCTCGTGCCGTTCGCCCGCATCACGGACGGCTCTCTGAAGCTCCCAGAGGTTCCACTCGCGGGGCGGCGCGCTCACGACCGCCGCAGGTTCCGGCTCGGGCGCCGGCGGCGCGGCCTTCGGCAATTTGGGACGGCGCTCGAGGAGCGGGCGTCGCGCCGGCTTCTTGCGCTCCGCCTCTTGCTGCGGCGGCCTTCGGGCCGCTGCCGGCTTCCGCTGCTCCGGCGGCAGAGGCGGCGGCGCGCTTGCGAGGAGCGCCCGTGCACTGCGCTCGCTCACCGCGGGCGCCGGTTCGGGCTCCTCCGCCCGCGCCGGAAGCTCCTCCTCGGCCGAGGGCTCAGGCTCGACTCGCTCGCCCCGCGGCGGCGGCGCCTCCTCGGGACATGCCTCGGCTCCGCTCGCCCCTGCCGCCGACTTCGAGCTCGCGCGGTCGAGCAGCGCGACGAGCACCACGGCGGCTGTCATCACGACGACGATCACGAGCGCGTCGAATCCCCCGAGCCCGAGGCCGAGCGCGACGAGCGCGAGGATTGCGATCTCCCCGGCGAGGCGCAGCCGGGCCGAGAGCATCTATGCGGCCTCCCCGTCTCGACGGCGCCGCCAGAAGCGTCGTCGCCGGGGCGCGTCCGGCGGGCGAATCTCTGTCACCGCCGCCGGCTCGGTCTCCTCGGCGGGAACGCGGCGCTCGAGCACCGGGAACCGCGGGCCTTCGGCCCAGACCGCAAGCTCGAACAGGCAGACCACGAGCCAGCCGAGCGCCATCACGACCACGATCGACGTTGCGCTCAGCTCGGCGACCCCCACTCCGATCGCAAGCGCGATCAGGAAGGCCACCTCGAGCGCGAACCTGGCCCCCAGTCCCTCCACGCCGGAAGGCTAACCGGCGTCCGGCCTGGGCTTCTCCTGCTCGGGCTCCGGCGCCGCTCCCGTCGGCTCCGGTGCCTCGTGCGTCGGCTCGGGCGCAGCCGCGACCGGCTCGGGCCGGTGCTGAAGCTCCTGTGGCCTCGCGCCCTCGGTCTCCGACTGGGCCGCCTTGACGATCGCGTCCGACACGCCTGAGACAACGTCGTCGCCCAGGCCTGCCGCGGCGAGCAGCTGCTCGGCGCCCTGTTGGGCGCGGGCCATGATCGCCCCGCCCTGGGCGCGGGCCCACTCGAGCGTCTGCTCGACCTCGGCGCGCGCCGAGTTCGTGAGCTCGGTCGCCTGGTGCCGCGACTGCTCGAGCAGTCGGGCGCCGCGCGCCTCGGCCTCGCGCAGCTCCTGGGTCGCCTGGCGGTTCGCGTCGGCCAGAAGCTGGCGGGCTTCGTTCCGCGCCGCGTTCACGATCTCGGCGCGCTGCCGCTCGCTCTCCTGCCGGTAGGTCTCGATCTCGCTCTCGCGCCGCGAGAGGTCGGTCTGCTTGCCGCGGACCTCCTGCTCCGTGCGCGCGATCTGGGTCGCGGACGCGCGCTGCGCATCGCGCTCGAGCACGTCGGCGAACTCGGCCGCCTCGCGGATGAGGTGCAGCGCGTCCATCCGCACGGCATGACCGGTGGGATCGACCTGCGCGCCCTGCCCCGCCGCCTGGAGCACGCGGAGCTGCGCCTGGAGCTGCACGAGATGGCGCCGGAACGACTCGAACGCCTCGTGGACATGCTGCTGCTCGTAGCCCTGCTGGGCCACGGGGAGATCCTCAACCCGCGGAAGCGAGGTGATCGCAGGCTGTGCGCGCTCTTCTTGGGCCATGGGTTCCTCTCTGGTTCGTCGCGTGACGCGAAAACCTGCCGAAAGTATGCCGACTCAATCGGAAGATTTGGCCCCGGCCCTTAATTGAAGGCCCAGTTCGGCCAGCTGCTCGTCCGGAACCTCGGTCGGCGCGCCGCTCATCGGGTCGACACCGGCCTGGTTCTTCGGGAAGGCGAGGGTGTCCCGGATCACCGGTTCATCGAGGAGCGCCATCGTCAGACGGTCGATCCCCGACGCGATCCCGCCGTGCGGCGGCGCCCCCATTGCGAGTGCGTCCAGCAGAAAGCCGAACTTCGCGCGCTGCTCCTCCGGCGAGATGCCCAGGAAGTCGAACACGCGCGCCTGCAGCTCGGGCTCGTGGATCCGGATCGACCCGCCGGCGAGCTCGATTCCGTTCCCGACGAGGTCGTAGGCGACCGCGCTCGCCGCACCGGGGTCCGTGTCCAGCAACGGCAGGCTGTCGTCCGCGGGGCGGGTGAACGGGTGGTGCTGCGCCGTCCAACGGTCCTCGTCCTCGTTCCACTCGAGCAGCGGCATCGGCGTCACCCAGAGGAACTCCCAGGCGTTGCGGTCGATCAGACCGAGCTCGCGGCCGAGGTGAAGGCGCAGCAGCCCGAGCACCTTCGCAGCCAGCTTCGGGGTGTCGGCGACGAAGAGCGACGTCGTGCCCGGCTCTCGGAACGACTCGAGCTCCTCCTCGGAGAGGAACTTCGCGATCGGCGACGAGACCTCGCCGTCCTCGCGGACGACGATGTAGGCGAGGCCCTTGGCGCCCCACGGCTTCGCCATGTCCTCGAGCTTCTGGACCTCGGAGCGGGACAACTCGCGCGGCACCTGCACGTAGCGAACGACCTCCGCGTTCGCGAAGACGCCGAACTCCGAGTCGCGCGTGCGCTCGGTGGCGTCCTGGATCTCGAGCCCGAAGCGGAGGTCCGGCTTGTCCGACCCGAACCGCAGCTCGGCCTCCTGCCAGGCCATCCGCCGGAACGGAGTCTCGAGCTCCACCCCGATCGTCTCGCGCCAGATCCGAACGACGATCCGCTCCATCAGGGCGAAGATCCGCTCCTGGTCGGGGAATGCCGTCTCGACGTCGAGCTGGGTCAGCTCCTGCAGCCGGTCGGCGCGCAGGTCCTCGTCACGAAAGCAGCGCGCGATCTGGTAGTAGCGCTCGAACCCGGAGATCACGAGCAGCTGCTTGTAGATCTGCGGCGACTGCGGCAGCGCGAAGAACTTCCCCTGCTGGAGACGTGTCGGGACCAGGAAGTCGCGGGCCCCCTCCGGCGTCGGCTTGGCCATGATCGGCGTCTCGATGTCCACGAAGCCGTCCGCCTCCATCTCCTGGCGGATGATCGAGACGAGCTGCGCCCGGGTCCGGATGTTGCGCTGCAGCCGGTCGCGGCGGAGGTCGAGCCAGCGATAGCGGTAGCGCAGTGTCTCGTCGACGTTCTCCTCGTCGAGCTGGAACGGCAGTGCCGTCGAGCGAGAGATGAGGTCGAGCTCGTCGACCTGGAGCTCGACCTCGCCGGTCGGCAGGTTCGGGTTCACGGCTTCCGGCGCGCGCGCCACGACCTCGCCGGTCCCGCGGAGCACGAACTCGTTGCGGACGTCGTGCGCGATCCGGGCGGCCTCCGGGCTGCGCTCGGGGTTGATCACGAGCTGCGCCATCCCGCTCTGGTCGCGGAGGTCGATGAAGATCAGGCCGCCGTGGTCGCGGCGGCGCGCGGTCCAGCCGGCGAGGGTCAGTCGCTGCCCGACGTTGTCCTTGCGGAGCTCTCCTGCCCCGAGGTCGCGCCAGCTCATGGCCGCACCTCCTTGACGAGCGCATCGACGTCCGGGGTCTGGCCCGGCTCGACGACCACCACGCGGCGCGCTCCCAGCCGCTGGGCCTGCGTCCTCTGGCCCTTGACCGAGCGGCCGGCGTAGTCCATGTCAGCGCTGATCTCGCGGCGGCGCAGCTCGGCGAGCGCCGCTGCGATCGCCGCACGGTCGGCACCCTCCTCGGCGACGAAGAAGACGTCGATCTGCTCCGGCTCGACCTCGAGGTCGCCGACGGAGAGGAGCAGGCGCTCGATGCCTGCGCCGAAGCCGATTGCCGGCGTCGGGGGCCCGCCGATCGCCTCGATCAGCCCGTCGTAGCGCCCGCCGCCGCAGATCGCGCTCTGCGCTCCGATCGCGGCGTCGCGGAACTCGAAGGTCGTGCGTGTGTAGTAGTCGAGGCCGCGCACGAGCGTCGGATCGAGCTGGTACGCGACGCCGGCGGCGTCGAGCAGGCGCCGGACCTCGGCGAAATGGGCGCGGCACTCCTCGCACAGCGAGTCGCCGATCTTCGGCGCGTCCGCGAGGAGCTGCTGCATCCGCTCGCTCTTCACGTCGAAGACGCGGAGCGGCGTAGTCGACCGCTTCGAGCTGGTCTCCTCGTCGAGCTCCGACTCGTGCTCGTCCAGCCAGGCTTCGAGCCGCTCGACGTAGGCCGGGCGGCAGTTGGCGTCTCCGATCGAGTTGAGCAGCAGGACGTAGTCGGTCACGCCCAGGCGGCGGAGGAGCTCCGCGTAGAACTGGATCAGCTCGCCGTCCACCGCCGGGTCGTCGGAGCCGATCGCCTCGACCGAGAGCTGCCAGTGCTCGCGATACCGCCCCTTCTGGGGACGGTCGTAGCGCCACATCGGCCCGAGGGTGTACAGCTTCACCGGCTGTGGCTCGCGGTGCATGCCGTGCTGGAGGTAGGCGCGGCAGATCGGCGCTGTCGCCTCGGGCCGGAGCGTCAGGGAACGCCCGCCCCGGTCCTCGAACGTGTACATCTCCTTCTGCACCACGTCGGAGCCGCCGCCCGAGGTGCGGATGAAGAGCTCCGTGTCCTCGAAGCCGGGCGTCACGATCTTGCGGTAGCCGTAGAGCGCGCACAGCCGCTCCGCCTCCACGGCGAGCCGCTGCCAGAGCGGCTGCTCGGACGGGAGGATGTCATGCGTCCCCCTCGGCGCCTCAAAGCTCACGACGCGCGTAGCTCGGCGAGGAACGGGTTGTTGGCTCGCTCGTCGCCGAGCGTGGTCGCCGGGCCGTGGCCCGGGTAGATCGTCGTCTCGGGTGGGAAGCGCTCGAACAGGGCGCGGATCGAGCCGACGAGCGTCTCCCAGTCGGCGAACGGCAGATCGGTGCGCCCGACGCTCCCGGCGAAGAGGACGTCGCCGGAGAAGAGCGCTTCCTCGCCGGCGAACGCGACGTGGCCCGGTGAGTGACCGGGGACGGAAACGGTCTCGAAGGTGAGCGCACCGAGCTCCAGCACCTCGTCGCCTCCGAGCCGGACGTCCGGGTTGTATGGGCGGACCATCCGGCCGGGGTAGAAGGCCTCGGGGTTCTCGAGCACGGCGGCCTCGGCAGCCGGGATGTAGACGGGCGCTCCAGACGCGTCCGCCAGGGCGGCGACGCCGCCGATGTGGTCGAAGTGGGTGTGCGTGATCAGGATCGCAGCGACCTCGATGCCGTCCGGCGGCACCACCTCATAGCCCGGGTCGATCACCACGACCTCGGTCGCGGCGGGGTCGGCACGGACGACGTAGCAGTTCGTCTGCGTCGGCCCGAGCGGGTAGGTCTCGACGGTCAGCGCCATCGCCGGGCGAGTCTAACCGGGGGTTCTCCACGGTTAGGATCGCGCCGTGCAGAGCTGGAACCTGCTCGAGGTCGAGCTTCTAGGCGGGACCCGGGGTCCGATCGTCCTCCACTCGACGGAGGAGGCCCGGGCAGTGCTGATCGGCCTGGAGCCGGGGCAGCAGCTCGGCGACCACCAGGTGCACGAGCACGCGTGGATGGTGGTCGTCGACGGTCGCGTGCAGGTCTCGTCCGGCGATGAGCAGATCGAGGCGGGCGCCGGGACGCTGTTCCGATTCGAGGAGAAGGAGCGCCACCGCGTCTCCTCGGCCGAGGGGGGCCGGATCATGCTGCTGCTCGCGCCCTGGCCCGGGCCCGGGCACTACCGCGGCGACCCCTCGCGGGCCGTCGGTTAGCGCTTCTTCGCCGCCGTGGCGCGTTTCTGTGCCATGCGGTACATCAGCGTGTCCATCAGGTAGCTGAACGGCAGGAAGAACGCGAGCAGGAAGACGGTGTTCACGATCCGCTGGATGACCGTCAGGTCGCCGCTCAGGAACGTGACGGTCAGGAACATCAGCGGCGCGAAGATCAGGCCGCGCTTACCCACCCGCTGCCACGACGGCGGCTGTACCTGACGTCCGCCCCGCTGTTGGATCGGTGCCTGCCTCGTTCGCTTGCCGTTCCGGCTCGGCGCCTCGAGCTCGGCTTCAGGCGGAGGCTCGATCTCGTGGCCCTCTTCGTCGACCCAGACCTCTTCCCATTCGTGGCGCTTCGCCTTCGCGCGGCGTTTGCGCTGCTTCCGGCTCGGCATGCGGCAAGCCTAGCGCCGGTACACCGGCTCGCCGCCCTGGACGACGGTGCTCACGACGTCGCCGGCGAGGTGGTAGGCGAGGTAGCGCCAGTCCGGCGCTTCGACCAGGACGATGTCCGCGTCGAAGCCCGGCGCCAGCCGTCCCTTCCGGTCGGCGCGGCCGAGGACGTGAGCCGCGTTCACGGTCATGGCCGTCAGTGCCTCCTCCGGGGATAGATGGAGCTGCGTACACGCCAGCGCGGCGATCAGCGGCAGGCTCTCGGAGAACGCGCTTCCCGGGTTGAAGTCGGTGGCGAGCGCGACCGCGGCGCCTGCGTCGGCGAGCGCCCGTGCCGGCGGCATCGGCCGGTCGAGAAAGAGCGCGCTCGCCGGCAGGAGCACGGCCGTCACCTGGCCGTCCGCGAGCCGGCGGATGCCGTTCTCGCCCGTCGCCTCCAGGTGGTCGACCGAACGGGCGCCCAGCTCGTCGGCCAGCTCGACCCCGCCCGCCTCGGTGAACTGGTCCGCGTGCAGGCGGAGCTCGAGACCGAGCTCTCGCGCGGCGGTGAGGTACCGCCGCGCCTGGTCGGCGTCGAACGCACCCCGCTCCAGGAAGACGTCGGCCGCCTCGGCGAGCTGCGCCGCCTCGGGGAGCACCTCGGCGATCGCGAAGTCGAGGTAGCCGTCCGCATCGTCGAACTCGGGCGGGACGGCGTGCGCGCCGAGATACGTCGGCACGCCGCCGGCGTCTCGGATCGCCCGCAGCGACGCCAGCTCGGTGTCGCGGTCGAGGCCGTAGCCCGACTTCGACTCGAACGTCGTCGTGCCCTGGCGCAGCATCCAGCCGCGGTGCAGATCGACCGCCGCGTGCAGCCCCTCCTCGCCCGCCGCTCGTGTGGAGCGGACCGTCGAGAGGATGCCGCCGCCGGCCGCGTGGAGCTCCTCGTACGACGCACCGCCGGCCCGGAGCGAGAACTCCTCGACACGGTCACCGCCGAAGCAGGCATGCATGTGGCAGTCGACCAGCCCGGGGATCGCGCAGAGGCCCGTTCCGTCGAGCTCCTCGACGTCGCCCTTCGGCGCTGCGAGGTCACGCATCCGCCCGATCGCCTCGATCCGGCCGTCCACGCTGAGCACGTAGGCGTCGTCGATCACCTGGACGTCGCCGAGCGCCTCGCCGTGTCGTGGCGCGCCCGTTCCCGCCGGCGTGGCGAGCTGCTCGAGGTCGCGAATCAGCAGCCGGCGGCGGCCGGTCGCGGCGTCGGTCACCCGCCGGCGGCGCCCGGGCCCATCGGTAGGTCGAGCCCGCGGTCGGCGGCGGCGTCCAGCGCCTCGGCGTACCCCGCGTCTGCGTGGCGCAGGACGCCCGTGCCGGGGTCGGTCGTCAGCACCCGCTCCAGACGCTCTGCCGCGTCGGCCGAGCCGTCCGCCACGACGACCATGCCGGCGTGGATCGAGTTGCCGATCCCGACCCCGCCGCCGTGATGGACGCTCACCCACGTTGCGCCGGCGGCCGTGTTGAGCAGCGCGTTGAGGATCGGCCAGTCGGCGATCGCGTCCGAGCCGTCGCGCATCGACTCGGTCTCGCGATACGGCGAGGCCACGGAGCCGGCATCGAGGTGATCGCGCCCGATCACGACCGGCGCCGTCACCTCGCCGCTCCGGACGAGCTCGTTGATCGCGAGCCCGGCCTTGGCGCGGTCGCCGAGCCCGAGCCAGCAAATCCGCGCGGGCAGCCCCTGGAATGCCACCCGTCCGGGCGCCAGCTCGAGCCACCGCTGGAGCAGGGCGTCGTCCGGGAACAGCTCGCGGAGCTTGGCGTCGATCACCGCGATGTCGCTCGCCTCGCCCGAGAGAGCAGCCCACCTGAACGGCCCGATCCCACGACAGAAGAGCGGTCGGATATACGCCGGGACGAAACCCGGATATGTGAACGCGTCCTCTAACCCACCCTCACGGGCCTCACCTCGCAGGTTGTTGCCATAATCGAAAACATAGCTTCCGGCACGGACGAACGCGAGCAGGGCGCGCACATGCGTTGCGATCGAGTCACGGGCTCGGCGCAGGTACTCCTTCGGGTCCGATGCCCGCAACCCGGCCGCCTCCTCGACGCTCAACCCCGCCGGGACGTAGCCGTTGAGCGGGTCGTGCGCCGCCGTCTGATCCGTGACGAGATCGAAGTGCTCGCCCCGTGCCGCCAGCTCGGGCACGACCTCGGCCGCGTTGCCGACCAGACCTACCGAGACCGCACGTTTCTCCGAGGCCGCCGCGCGGATCCGCGAGAGCGCTTCGTCGAGCGAGTCGGTCGCCTCGTCGAGATACTGGGTCTCGATCCGGCGCTCGATCCGGCTCGGATCGACCTCGACGCACAGCACGGCAGCGCCGGCCATCGTCCCGGCGAGCGGCTGCGCGCCGCCCATCCCGCCCAGACCGGCCGTGAGGATCGTCCGGCCGGAGAGGTCGGCGGAACCGAAGTGCTTCTCGCCCGCGGCGGCGAACGTCTGGTACGTCCCCTGGAGGATTCCCTGGGTGCCGATGTAGATCCAGCTCCCGGCGGTCATCTGGCCGAACATCGTCAGCCCGAGCGCCTCGAGGCGGCGGAACTCGTCCCACGTCGCCCACCTCGGCACGAGCAGCGAGTTGGCGATCAGGACCCGCGGGGCGCCGGCATGCGTTCGGAACACGCCGACCGGCTTCCCGCTCTGGACGAGCATCGTCTCGTCCTCGCCGAGTCGCAGCAGCGTCGCGACGAGGGCCCGCAACGACTGGTGGTCGCGCGCCGCCTTCCCGGAGCCCCCGTACACGACGAGCTCCTCCGGGCGCTCCGCCACCTCCGGATCGAGGTTGTTCAGCAGCATCCGGAGCGGCGCCTCGGTCGACCACGACCGCGCGTTCAGCGCCGTGCCGCGCGGTGCGCGGATCCGGGAGAGGTCGCCGCAGAGCGCCTCGACCGTCGCGTCGAGCGTTCCGACCGCGGTCACTTTTCCTCCTCCTGCTCCCGCGCCCGGGCGAAGCGCCACCAGCTCCACGACGTCGCCAGCGCGAAGGCGGCGAACGCACCGAAGGCCGCGCGGCCGGCCTCCTGTCCCGTCAGGAGCAGGAAGCCGAAGCCGAGCAACGCCAGCACGCCGTAGAAGATCGCGCTGTCGCGGAACGGCCGTTTCGGGAGCTGCCGCCGAGCGCTCACCGCAGCTCGCCCACCTCTGCCTCGACAGAGTCCGCCACCGCTCCGCCGCGGATCGCTGCCGCCACCGACTCGATGTCCGCGGCGAGGGACCGGTCCTCCGTCACCCGCGGCGAAAGCGTTCGCACGAAGCGCCGAGCGGCCTCGGTTCCCACACCGGGCTCGAGCGGCGCCAGGAACTCGACGGCCTGCGCGCCCGCGAGCAGCTCGATCGCCAGCGCCCGCTCGGCGTTCGCCAGCACCTGCCACGCCTTCAGCCCGGCGGCATTGCCCATGGACACATGATCCTCCTGGCCGGCGCTCGTCGGGATGGAGTCGACGCTCGCCGGATGCGCGAGCGCCTTGTTCTCGCTGACGAGCGACGCGGCCACGTACTGCGGGATCATGAAGCCGGAGTTGAGCCCGCCGTTCGGCGCGAGGAACGCCGGCAAGCCCTCGGAGAGCGCCGGGTTGACGAGCCGCTCCGTCCGCCGTTCCGAGATGTTCGCGAGCTCCGACACCGCCATCGCCAGCGCGTCCAGGGCAAAGGCAACGGGCTGTCCGTGGAAGTTCCCCGCGGAGACGATCTCTTCCTCGTCGACGAGCACGAGCGGGTTGTCGGTCGCGGCGTTCAGCTCGACGGCCACCGTCTCCTCTATGTAGCGGAGCAGGTCGCGCGACGCCCCGTGAACCTGCGGTGCGCACCGGAGCGAGTAGGCGTCCTGCACGCGGCCGCACCACCGGTGGGAGGCCATCACGGTGGACCCGTCGAGCAGTCGCATGACGTTTGCCGCTGACTCGGCCTGGCCGCGCAGCGGACGGAGCTCCTGGATCTCCGGCCGGAAGCCCTGCGTCGAGCCCTGCAGCGCCTCCACCGACATCGCGCACGCGATGTCCGCCGCGGCCGCCAGCCGCTTCGCGCGCACGACTCCGAGCGCCCCGAAGGCGGCCATGAACTGCGTCCCGTTGATGAGCGAGAGGCCCTCCTTCGCCCGCAGGTGGAGCGGCTCGAGCCCGACGCGCGCCAGCGCATCCCCACCGGGCAGGAGGTCACCCTCGACCCACGCCTCGCCCTCTCCGATCAGCGGCAGGGCGAGATGGGCGAGCGGCGCCAGGTCGCCGCTGGCTCCGACGGAGCCGCGGCTGGGAACCCGAGGTAGGACGCCCCGGTTCAGGCACTCGACGAGCAGCTCGGCGACCTCGCCACGGGTCCCGGAGCAGCCGGTCGCGAGCGCATTCGCCCGCAGCAGCAGCGCCGCACGCACGATCTCGTCGGGATACGGATCGCCGACGCCGCACGCATGACTGCGGAGCAACCGCACCTGCAGCTCGTCCGCCAGCTCCGACGGGATCGTCTTCGTCACGAACCGGCCGAACCCGGTGTTGACGCCGTAGGTGCGCTCCGGATTCGCCGCCGCGCGCTCGACCACCTCGCGGGACGCCCGCATCCGCTCCTTCGCCTCCTCGGCCACGGACGCCGGCGCGCCACCGACGGCCACTTCCCAGACGTCTTCGACCGAGAGGGAGGCTGCTAGCGCGATCGCCTTCGTCCGCGCCATCGCGCGCCAGTCTAGCTCCGGCCACTCGGGCAGACTGGCTCGATGCCCGACCGCATTCGCGCGCTGCTCCGTCGCCGTGACTTCGGCCGGACGTATCTCGCGATCTCGATCAGTGAGCTCGGCGACGCGTTCCAGTACATCGCGCTCATGTGGTTCGCGTTGGAGGCCGGTGGACCGCTCGGAGTGATCGCGGTGCGGCTCGCCGACAGCGTCCCCGCGCTGCTCTTCGGCCTCCACGGCGGCCTCGCCGCCGACCGCTGGGACCGCCGACGGACGATGATCGCCGCTGACCTCGTCCGCGCGGCGGTGCTCATTCCGGTCGCGGTGATGGGGCTTAGGGGCGATCTGCCGCTCGGCGTCCTCGTGGCGGCGGCCTTCGTGCTCACCGCGGCGGCCAGCTACTTCGCACCGGCGTACGGCGCGCTCCTCCCTGCACTCGTGGAGCGAGGGAACGTTCAGGCGGCGAACGGTCTCGTCCGCGCCACGGCAGATGCGCTCTCGGTCACCGGCTGGGCGCTCGCGGCGCTGCTCCTCGCGTTCGTGCCGCTCTCGGCCTTCTTCCTGCTCAACGCCATTTCGTTCGTCGCGTCCGCCGCACTCCTCGCCGGGGTGACGGCGCGGCGGGCGGTCGTCCACGAGGAACCGCCGCACATCGCGGAGGGATTCGCGGCCTTGCGACCGCTCCCGATGCTCGCCGCCGCCGTCGGCGTCCTCGCCGTGACGGTCACGATCTCCTCGGGCACGTGGATCGTCGGCGTGCCCGAGCTCGTGCGGAGCGACCTCGGGCGCGGCGCCGCCGCGTTCTCGGTCGTGGCCGCCGGGTACGCGCTCGGCTCGATCATTGCCGGAATCGTGCTCGTCCGCATCGACGTCCGCCGCAAGGCGCTCGGGAGCATCCTGGCCTGGATCGCCTACCTGCCGGGCTACGCACTCTTCGCCGTCGCCGACTCTGTGGGGATCGCCCTCGCCGCCGCCGTCGTCGTCGGACTCGGCCAGGGCGCCGCGTGGGTGCTCGTGAACTCCGCGGCACAGGAGCAAATCCCCGATCGCCTGCTGGGCCGCGTCGTGGGCCTGATCGCGCTCGTCCACCGAGGCGCCCACGCGACGGGGCTGCTTCTCGTCGCGCCGCTCTTCGCGGTCGCCGAGCCTCAGGTCGTGTTCGCCGCCGCCGCGCTCGCGATCCCCGCGACGGCCGTGGCCGGCGTGCTCATCGCGGGTCGTCGAGCAGCCGCAGCTCCAGCAGCCGCGTAGCGTCGAAGCCGTCGATCCGCAGCTGCGCCCCGGCGGCCGCGGCAGCGGCACCGGCCGGCATCAGCCCGACGAGCTCGGCGCGCGCTACCTCGACGCCGCGCGAGGCGGCCTCCGACTCGACCCGCGCCATGACCTCGTGGAGCGCGGCCGCCTCCCAGTTCTCGACGTTCATGCTCACCTGGATCCGGCCGGAGCCCGGCAAATCGAGCCCGAGCGCGCGGACACCGGGGAAACCGCCGTCGCGCTCGCGGACGACCGACGCGATCGCGCGGGCGTCGTCGACCGTCCCGCCCCGCAGCTCCACGTTGAACGCGATCAGCGGGCGCCGGGCGCCCACGATCACGCCGCCTGCCGACGGATGCAGCTCACCCGGCCCGAAGTCCGGCTTCAGCTTGCCCTCCGCCAGCCGTCGCGCAAGCTCCTCGGATCCGCCGCTCCGGAAGAAGGCAGGCCCGCGCTCCGGCGCGAGCTCGCCGTAGAGGAACACGGGCAGGCCGAGCTCCTCGCCGATCCGCCGCCCCAGCTCGAGCGACGCCTCGCGCGCCCGCGGCATGTCTCCGGTGCCAAGCGGGACCACCGGCACGACGTCGGCCGCGCCGATCCGCGGGTGCACGCCTTCGTGGCGCCGCAGGTCGATGCGATCCCGGGCGACCGCGATCCCGGCGAGCAGCGCCTCGACGAGCTGCTCGTTCTCGCCGACGAGGGTGAAGACCGACCGGTGGTGGTCCGCGTCGGAGTGAACGTCCAGCAGGCGCGCAGCCGACGAGAGCGCGGCGCCGATCTCGTCGATCACGCCTCGGTCCCGACCCTCCGAGAAGTTCGGGACGGCCTCGAGCGGAAGCACGTGGTAACTCTAGGAGCCGTGAAGGCGTACTACGAGGCGAGGGCGCGCGAGTACGACGACTGGTGGCTCGGCCGGGGCCTCTACGAGCAACGCAGCCGGCCCGGCTGGGACGAGGCGAGGACGGGGCTGGAGGGCTGGATCGCCGCGCTCCCCCCGGCCCGCACGCTCGACGTGGGCTGCGGCACCGGCTTCATGACCCGTCACCTTCGGGGCGAGGTCACCGGACTCGACCAGAGCGAGGGCATGATCGCGGTCGCCAGCGAGCAGGCCCCGAACGCCGAGTTCGTCGTCGGCGACGCGCTCGACCTCCCCTTCGAGGACGGCACGTTCGACCGGTTGTTCACGAGCTACTTCTACTGCCACCTCGAGGACGACGATCGGGCTCGTTTCCTGACGGAAGCGCGACGCGTCACGCGAGAGCTCGTGGTGGTCGGCACCGTCCTCGGCGAGGGCGAGGAGGCCGAGCGCTGGGAGGAGCGCCGGCTGAAGGACGGCTCGCGGTGGCAGGTCTACAAGCGTGTCTTCGTCCCCGAGGAGCTCGCCCGCGAGCTCGGCGGGCGGGTGCTCCACGAGAACGGCTACTTCGTGATGGTCGCCGCGCCTTGACGCGGCGCCGGTCGCGCTACTCCTCCATCGCCTCTCTCCAGCGCGACAACCGCGTGTGCCGGGCCTGCGCGGAAGAGGGCTTTCCGCTCTACTCGCTCCCGGTCGTCCAGCCCTACACGGGCCAGCGCGCGTACATCCACGGTCAGGCGCCCGGTGAGCTCGAGGGCATCGAGCGGCTGCCCTGGCGAGGCCGCGCCGGGCGCACGCTCCGCCGCTGGCTCGAGCTGGAGGAGGACGAGTTCTACGCCACCTTCTACTGCGCCTCGGTCACACGGTGCTACCCGGGCAAGGCGCCTTCGGGGAATGGCGACCGCACGCCGGCGCCCCGCGAACAGCAGCTCTGCTCGTTCTGGCGCGAGTGGGAGCTGCGCCTGATCCGGCCCCAGCTGATCCTCGTCGTCGGCGGTTTGAGCGCCCGCCGCCTGCTGGGGATCACGAATCTCACGGAGGCGATCGGCGAGCGGTTCGAGTTGGACGGGGCCGCGGCGATCCCGCTGCCCCATCCGTCCGGGACCTCACGCTGGCACAACGACCCGGCGAACCGCGACCGGCTCGCACGGGCGCTCGAGCTGGTCAGCTCCGAGCTGCAGCGGGTTCGAACTGCGCCTCCTCGGTCGAGCCCTTGAGCGCCAGGGTCGACGACTTGCCGCCCGAGATCGCCTGCGCGACGGCGTCGAAGTAGCCGGCCCCGACCTCGCGCTGGTGCCGCGTGGCGGTGTAACCCTCGGCCTCGAGCTCGAACTCGCGCTCCTGCACCCGCACGTACGCCGGCATCCCCTCGTCGACGTAGCCGCGCGCCAGCTCGAACATCGCCGCATTCAGCGAGTGGAACCCGGCGAGCGTGATGAACTGGAACTTGTAGCCCAGCTCGCCGAGCTCGACCTGGAACCGCGCGATCTGGTCGTCGTCCAGGTGCTTGCGCCAGTTGAACGACGGCGAGCAGTTGTACGCCATCAGCTTCCCCGGGAACCGCTCGTGGATCGCCGCGGCGAACTCGCGCGCCTCGCCCAGGTCCGGCGTCGAGGTCTCGAACCAGACGAGGTCCGCGTGCGGCGCGTACGCGAGGGAGCGCTTGATGCTGGCCTCGATTCCGGGACGCACGGTGAAGAACCCCTCGGGCGTGCGCTCGCCGGTGAGGAACTCCTCGTCCGCCGGGTCGACGTCGCTCGTCAGCAGCGTTGCGGCGTCGGCGTCGGTGCGGGCGACCAGCACGGTCGGCACGCCCATCACGTCCGCAGCCAGCCGGGCCGCCTTCAGCGTCCCGACGAACTGCGCGGTCGGCACGAGTACCTTCCCGCCGAGGTGGCCGCACTTCTTCTCGGACGCGAGCTGGTCCTCGAAGTGCACGCCCGCGGCGCCGGCCTCGATCATCGACTTCATCAGCTCGAACGAGTTGAGGTTCCCGCCGAAGCCTGCCTCGGCGTCCGCGACGATCGGGACGAACCAGTCGCGCGTGACCTTTCCCTCCTGAACCTCGATCTGGTCCGCGCGCTGCAGCGCCCTGTTCAGCCGCCGCACCATGGCGGGCACGCTGTTTGCCGGGTAGAGGCTCTGGTCGGGATACGTCTCGCCGGCGAGGTTGTTGTCGCCCGCGACCTGCCAGCCGCTGACGTAGATCCCCTTCGCCCCCGCCTTGACCATCTGCACAGCCTGCGCGCCAGTGATCGCGCCCAAAGTCGGAAGGTAGTCCTCGCTGTGGAGGAGCTCCCACAGGCGCTCGGCGCCCCGGCGGGCGAGCGTGTGCTCGACGTGAACCGACCCCTGGAGCCGCGCCACGTCCTCGGCCGTCCAGTCCCGCTGGATCCCGTGCCACCGCGATTTTCCGTTCTCATTGCTCACCGCAGCCTCTCCTCTCAGTCGATGTACTCGTAGGCGGGAAGGGTCAGGAACTCGACGAACTCGTCGCCTAGCGCCACCCGTTCGAAGATCTCTTGCGCCTCCGGAAAACGCCCGCCCTCGAACCCCTGGGCGGCGATCACCTCACGGACGTGCTCCGGGGTGAAGACCCCGTGCTGGACCCACTGCCAGACCTGCGAGCGCGAGATCTCGGCGGTGGCGGCGTCCTCCATCAGGTTGTCGATCGCCGCGGCGCCGACGCCGCGGAGCCAGGACTCGATGTAGCGGATCCCGACGCTGACGTTCTGGCGCACGCCGCCCTCGGTCACCTCGCCGCCTTCGACCTCGAGGTTCAGCAGATCGCCGGCCGAGACGGAGACCTCGTCGCGCTGCCTGTCGACCTGGTTCGGCCGGTCGCCGAGAAAGCTGTCGAAGACCTCGGTGGCGACCGGCACGAGATCCGGGTGCGCGACCCAGGTTCCGTCGAAGCCGTCGCTCGCCTCACGCACCTTGTCCTCCTGAACCTTGGCCAGGGCGACCGCGTTCACCTCCGGGTCGCGCCGGCTCGGGATGAACGCCGCCATCCCGCCCATGGCATGTGCGCCCCGCCGGTGCGTCGTCTTCACGAGCAGCTCGGTGTAGGCGCGCATGAACGGCGTCGTCATCGTCAGCTGCCCGCGGTCGGGCAGGACGACGTCCAGCGACCGCAGACGCTTGATCAGGCTGAAGAGGTAGTCCCAGCGGCCGGCGTTGAGCCCGACGATGTGCTCACGCAGCTCGTAGAGGATCTCGTCCATCTCGAACGCGGCGAGGACGGTCTCGATCAGCACCGTCGCCTTGATCGTCCCGCGCTCGAGGCCGAGCTCGTCCTCCGCGTGGTCGAAGACGTCGTTCCAGAGGCGTGCCTCGAGGTGGCTCTCGAGCTTCGGGAGGTAGAACCACGGCTGCTCGCGGTTGTGAAAGAGGTAGAGCCCGAAGTCGAAGAGCGAACCGGAGACCGGCGCGCCGTCCACGACCAGGTGGCGCTCGTCGAGATGCCAGCCGCGGGGTCGCACGAGCAGGACTGCCGGATCGGCCCCGAGCTCGTAGCGCTTCTCGCCCGTGTCCAGCGAGATCGTCCGGGCGCTCGCGTCTCGGAGGTTGATCTGCCCTTCGACGTTGTTCTGCCACGTCGGCGAGTTCGCGTCCTCGAAGTCCGCCATGAAGACGCGCGCGCCCGAGTTCAGCGCGTTGATCACCATCTTGCGGTCGACGGGACCGGTGATCTCGACACGCCGGTCCTGGAGCTCCCCCGGCGCCGGCGCGACCTGCCACTCGCTCTCCCGGATCTCGCGGGTCTCCTCGAGGAAGTCCGGCAGCACCCCCGTGTCGAGCTCGGCCTGCCGCTCGGCGCGCCGCGCGAGCAGCCGCTCGCGCTCGGCGCCGAACCGCCGCTGCAGGCCCGCGACGAAGTCGAGCGCCTCCGGCGTGAGGATCTCCGCGGCCCGGCCCTCGACCGGCCCGCGGAGCTCGACACCGCTACTCGTTCCCGTGGTCGCGCTCACAGGGCTCGGGGCACGTGCAGGGCGCATGCTCGCTGCGCAGGACGAGTTGCTGCGTCGAAACCTTCGGCTTTCGCCGCCTGAGTCGCTTGATGAGGGTCACCGTCCAACCTCCTGGGTCGCTTGGAGGCGCTCCACCCTAGGGGCCGCGAGCTATAAACGCCAAGCGGGAAGTTCAATCTCACCTATAGACGTTCTCTATACTCGACCGTCGTGCGGTTGGAGCAACTGGACGCATTCGTGGAGGTCGCAAAGCGCGGCAGCGCCAGCCGGGCGGCGGAAGTGCTGTATGTGACCCAGCCGACGCTGACCGCGCGGATCAAGGGTCTCGAGGCAGAGCTGAACGCAGTCCTGTTCGTTCGCTCAGGGAGGGGAATGCGACTTTCGGACGCAGGTCGTGCCTTTCTCCCGTATGCAGAGCGAACGCTTGACGCAGCACGAGCGGGCCGGCGCCTGCTCGACGAGCTGGCGCGTGGCGAGGGCGGCCAGCTGGCGCTCGGCGCGGCGCCTGCGGTCAGCACCTACGTCCTCCCCGGGATCCTGACGCGCTTCCGGCGGACGCATCCGAAGGTCTCGCTGGCCGTCCGCACCGGCCACTCCGAGGAGGTGCTCGAGCTGGTGCTGCGCGACCAGGTCCAGGTCGGCCTCGGCCGCGCGCTCCACCACCCGCAGGTGGAGGCGATCCCGCTCTACGAGGACGAGCTGGTGCTCGTCGTCGACCCCGAGCACCCGCTGGCCGCGGGCGGCGCGGTCGACCCCGGCCGACTCGCGGACATCCAGCTGATCCTCTTCGACCGCACCTCGAGCTACCACCGGCTGACGAGCGAGTTCTTCGAGCAGGTCGGCGCGGTGCCGCGTGGCGTGATGGAGCTCGACAACATCGACGCGGCGAAGAAGATGGTCGAGCAAGGCCTCGGCGTCGCGCTGCTCCCCCACACGGCGGTCGCCGCGGAGCTCGAGGAGAAGAGGCTGCATGCGGTCACGCTGACCGACGCGCCGGCGCCGAAGCGCAGGATCGTCGTCTACCGGCGGCGGGAGGCTGGGCCGCCCTCGGGCGCGCTGCAGGCGTTCATGAACTGCCTCTCCGACCTGCGGCCAAAGCTCCAGCGCGACGCTCACCTGGCGACCGCCTAGGCGGCCACGCGCCTGGCCGCGGCTAGATTCTGACGGTGCCTGAGACGCCCACCTACCGGCGGACGTTCCTTCGCCTGCTCGGCTTTCTGAAACCGTACAAGTGGTCGCTCGTCGTCTCGGTCATCCTCGCCGTCGCCTCGCAGGGCGCGGCAGTCCTGATCGCGTTCCTGACCGGTGAGGGCCTCCAGCGCGCCGTCCAATCGGGCGGAACGCGCGAGATCTGGCTGGTCGGCCTCGCGGTGCTGGTGGCCGGCGCGATCAGGTCGCTGCTGATGGTCGGCCGCCGGTTGATTTCCGGGCGCCAGGCGCTCGGCGTGGAGTTCGACATGCGGAACGCGCTCTACGCGAAGCTCCAGCGGCTCTCGTTCCGCTTCTACGACAGCCACCAGACCGGGCAGCTGATGTCGCGTGCGACGGTGGACCTCCAGTCGGTCCGCTTCTTCCTCGGCTACGGCCTGATCTTCTTCTTCCAGCATGTGATGACGATCGTCGGAGTGACGATCGTGATGTTCGTGCTGGACTGGCAGCTGGCGCTCGCGGCCACGGCTGTGACACCGCTGATCGTCGTCGTGGCCTACCGCTACTCGACCGTGTCGCACCCGGTCCTGCGAGACGTGCAGCAGAAGATGGCCGACGTAGCGACGGTGGCCCAGGAGAGCATCGTGGGCGTCCACGTCGTGAAGTCGTTCGCGCAGGAGCCGACGCGGAGCGAGGAGTTCGGGCGGCGGTCGGACGCGGTGTTCGCGCGCAGTGTTGACGCCAACCGCCAGCGAGCGACCTACGTCCCGCTGCTCTCGTTCCTCCCGCTGTTCGCCCAGGCGATCGTGCTGCTCCTCGGCGGCCGGATGGTCGTGCACGGCTCGCTCAGCCTCGGCGGGTTCATCACCTTCAACGTCCTCGTGGTGATGCTCGTGATGCCGCTGCGGATGCTCGGCATGTGGATCGGCCAGGCGCAGCGCGCGACGGCGTCCGGCGAGCGGATCTTCGAGATCATGGACGAGCCCGAGCACGTCTCGGCCGCGCCCGGAGCCGTCGAGCTTCCGCGCGGCGAGGGCCGTGTCCGGTTCGAGTCGGTCTCGTTCGGCTACGACCCCAAGCGGCCGGTGCTCGAGGGGATCGACCTGGAGCTCGAGCCCGGGAAGACGGTCGCGCTGATCGGCCACACCGGCTCCGGCAAGACGACGCTCGCCTCGCTCGTGCCTCGGTTCTACGACGTGACCGAGGGGCGGCTCACGGTCGACGGCGTCGACGTGCGCGACGTCCAGGTCGTCTCGCTGCGCCGGGAGATCGGCATCGTGGCGCAGGACCCGTTCCTCTTCTCGGCGCCGGTGCGGGAGAACATCGCCTTCGGGCGACCGGACGCGACGGACGAGGAGATCCGCGGCGCGGCTCGCCTGGCGCAGGCCGACGAGTTCATCGAGGCTCTGCCGGAGGGCTACGACACGGTGATCGGCGAGCGCGGGATCACGCTCTCCGGCGGGCAGCGGCAGCGGATCGCGATCGCGCGGGCCCTGATCGTCGACCCGCGGATCCTGATCCTCGACGACGCCACGGCCTCGGTGGACGCAACGACCGAGGCGCGGATTCGACTCGGCTTCCGCCAGGCGATGGCGGGCCGGACGACGATCATCATCGCCCACCGGCTCTCGACGCTGGCGCTCGCCGACGAGCTCGTGGTGCTGGATCGCGGCCGGATCGCCGCGCGCGGCACGCACGAGGAGCTGCTGGAGCGGAGCGCCGTGTACCGCGAGATCTACGAGCACGGCCTGCTCGAGCGCGAGTTCGCGGAGCGGATCGAGGCCCGAGCGGAGGCGGCGTCGTGAAGGTCTGGCAGCCCGGCTCCTACCTCTCCGCACAGCGCGACGCGAAGGTCGAGGACTGGTCGTGGCAGCGGACGGCGCGCCGCGTCTCGACCCTGGCGCGGCTGACGGCGCCGTACAAGCTGCGGACGACGCTGGCGGTCGTGTCGCTGCTGGCGGCCACACTGACCGCACTCGTCCCGCCCTACCTCGCGAAGCTCGCGGTCGACGACGGGATCCGCCAGCAGGACCTGCACGCGCTCGCGGTGATCGTGGCGTTGTTCCTCGTCGCGGGTCTCGCGAACCTCGTCACGTCGGCCGCGCAGACCTACTTCACGGGCTGGACGGGCGAGCGGGTCCTCGCCGACCTCCGGAACCGGCTCTTCAAGCACCTCCAGGGCTTGTCTCTGGGTTTCTACGAGCGGAACCGCGCCGGCGTGATCATCAGCCGGCTCACGAACGACGTCGATGCGCTCGACCAGCTCGTCACGGACGGAGTCACCACGCTTGTCCAGAACACGCTGATCCTGGTCGGGTCCGCCGTCGTCCTGTTCCTGCTCGACTGGAGACTGGCACTCGCGACGTTGTCGGTGGTTCCGGCGATGGCGATCGGAACGGCGATCTTCCGCGTGCGGAGCACCCGCGCCTATCGGGCGGTGCGAGAGCGGCTCGGTCTCGTGACGGCCACGCTCGCCGAGGACATCGCCGGCATGCGTGTGATCCAGTCGTTCACGCGCGAGTCGTCGCGCCGGCGGCACTTCCGCGAGGTGAACGAGCACTACCGGTCGGCGAACCACCAGACGGTGGTGAACAGCGGCGTCTACTTCCCGTTCGTCGACTTCCTCTCGTCGGCGGCGACTGCGGTCGTGCTCGGGTACGGCGGCTACCTGCTCGCCGGCGGCGACCTGACCGTCGGCACGCTCTTCGCCTTCATCCTCTACGTCTCGAACTTCTTCGACCCCGTCCAGCAGCTCTCGCAGCTCTACAACACGTTCCTGGCCGCCGTGGCCGCGCTCGACAAGATCATGGACGTGCTCGACGAGGAGCCCGAGGTCGAGGACCGGCCGGGCGCGCGCGAGCTCGGCCGGATCGAGGGCGACGTCTCACTGGAGGCGCTCCGGTTCTCGTACGGAACGGGGCCGGAGGTGCTGCACGGGATCGACCTCGACGTCCCGGCCGGGACGACGGTCGCGCTCGTCGGCCACACCGGCGCCGGGAAGTCGACGATCGCGAAGCTGCTCGCCCGGTTCTACGACCCCGTCGAGGGGCGGATCACCATCGACGGCACCGACCTCAGGGACGTCACGCAGGCGTCGCTGCGGCGGCAGCTCGGGATCGTCCCGCAGGAGGGATTCCTCTTCGCCGGATCGGTGCGCGACAACATCGCCTTCGGCCGGCCGGACGCGACGAACGAGGAGATCCGCGCGGCGGCGACGGCGGTCGGCGCACACGACTTCATCCTGCGGCTCGAGGACGGCTACGAGACCGACGTCCAGGAGCGGGGCTCGCGCCTCTCGCTCGGGCAGCGCCAGCTCGTCGCCTTCGCGCGGGCGCTGCTCGCCGATCCGCGGATCCTGATCCTCGACGAGGCGACGTCGTCCGTGGACATCGGCACCGAGCGGAAGATCGAGCGGGCGCTGCGAACGCTCCTTTCCGGCCGCACGGCGTTCGTGATCGCCCATCGGCTCTCGACGATCCGCGGCGCCGACCTGATCGTCGTGCTGGAGCACGGGAAGATCGTCGAGCAGGGGACACACGACGAGCTCATGGCCCGCCAGGGCCTGTATACCGCGCTCTACGGCGACTGGGCCGCCGACGTCGCCTGATCGGCTCAGTTTCGTGCGGCTTCTGGTCGCCTTTCCTAACGGGACCTGGTCCCGTAAGCGGCCCGGCAAGCCGCCGCGGCCGCACAACAGAGCCACGGCTGGTCGCGCTTCTTAACGGGACCTGGTCCCGTAAAGGCCCGGCGCCAGGTCCGTCGAACCTGGCCACAATGGTCGGTGACGTGGTGCGGGAGAGCTGGCGGCTGTTCCTTTCCCGCTTCTGGCGGACGCTGCTGATCGTCGGGCTCGTGCTCGCGCCGCTCGAGCTCGCGCTCGCCCTGCTCGACCCCGAGTTCTCGTCGCGCGGCGGCGGCGCCTGGGTGGTCTGGGTCGTGGGGTCCTCCAGCCTCACCCTCGTCGCCTTCCCGTGGATCATCGGCGCCGTGATCCACGACGTCGCCAGCGGCGACGAGAGCGCCACCGACCCCTACCGGCACACGAAGGACCGACTCGCCGACCTCGTCCTCTCCGCGCTCGTCACGACCGTCGGCATCCTGCTCGGCACCCTCGCTTTCGTCGTGCCCGGGCTGATCCTGATGGCCCGCTGGGCGCTCGTCGTGCCGCTGATCGTGCTCGAACGCTCGCCCTGGCGCGTTGCGCTCGCCCGCTCGAACGACCTCGTCCGTGGCCGCACCGGCCGGGTGCTGGCCATCTTCGCGCTCCTGACGCTGATCGGCCTGGCGCTCGTCGCGATCCCCGTGATCCTCGGCTACTGGGTGATCGGTGGCGTGATCGGAGCGTGGCTCGCGACCATGGCGATCAACACCGTCTTTCTCGCGTTCTACTCGTTCGCGCCCTTCTCGCTGTACCGGAGGCTCGCCTGAGAGCGGCTACAATCCGAGCCCCGTTGCGGGGTCGTCTAATGGTAGGACGCTCGGCTCTGGACCGAGTAGTCTAGGTTCGAATCCTAGCCCCGCAGCCTTGAGCAAAAGGCGCCATTTGCGGCCTTTTTTCGTCGCTCAGGCTGCCGCGCCGAGCAGCGCGACGGCGAGCACGCACGCAACGCTGAAGCTCGCCGCAACGAACAGCTTGGTCTTGAGAACCCCTCCCGCTCCATCCGCGCGGACGATGACATGGCCCCGCCGTCCGCTCAATAGGCCGACCGGCCCGTTTCCAAAAGTCGCCGCACAGGCCTGCCCGGCCGTCCGTCGGGAACGATAGGCTCCCGCGCGTGCTAGCCGACCCCCTGCGGCGAGGGATCGCCGAGTTCATCGGCACCTTCGCGCTCATCTTCATCGGCGCGGGCGCGGTGATGTCGGCCGGCCCCCTCCCGGAGCCGGGCGTCGTCGGGATCGCGCTCGCGAACGGCGTGATCATCGCCGTGATGGTCTCGGCCGTCGGTCACATCTCCGGCGGGCACTTCAACCCGGCCATCACGCTGGGGTTCCTAGTCACCGGCCGGATCGCGCCGCTCTTGGCGGTCGTCTACTGGGCGGTGCAGTTCACCGGCGCCGCCGCGGCCGCCGCCATCCTCCGCTGGGTCTTCCCGTCGGATCAGGAGGGCACACTGGGCGCGCCGGGACTCGGCCCGGGGATCCAGCCGGAGGCGGGCCTCGTGATCGAGGCGATCCTGACCTTCTTCCTCGTCTGGGTCTTCTTCGCCACCGCCGCCGACCCGCGCGGCACATTCAAGTCGATCGCCGGCCTCGGGATCGGCCTCACGATCACCGTCGACGTCCTGATGGGCGGCCCGCTCACCGGCGCGGCGATGAACCCGGCCCGGGCCTTCGGCCCCGAGCTGATCTCAAACCACTGGAACGACTTCTGGATCTGGTACGTCGGCCCCTTCGCCGGCGGTGTGATCGCGGCCGTCGCATACGAGTTCCTCTACCTGCGGCCAGTCGCCCCCGCTGTCGTCGGGCCCCCCGAGACCGGGGTCGAAGAGCCCCGTCCCGGCGACACAGCGCTCAGCTAGGCGCCCGCAACCCGCCGGTCAGGAGCGATACGACGTCGCGCTCAGCGCGTGCGATGTCCTCGTCCCGGTCGGGAAGCTGGCCGAGCACCCAGCTCGTGAGCACCTCGTCGAGCGCCCCGTAGAAGACGACCGCCGCGAGCTGCGGGTCGAGCTCCGCCTGGAACTCTCCCGTCTCCTGGCCCCGGCGGACGATGTTCTCTAGCGCCTCCATCGCGTCGGAGATCTCCTGAATCTCGTGCTGGACGTGCGGGCCCCGCGTCACCTCGCGGACGAGCACGCGGACGAGATCGGGATCGCGCCGCCAGGTCCGGAGCAGCAGCGCGGTCACCTGCCGCACCGCCTCGATGGCGGGAACCCCGGCCGCCTCGACCTCGCGGACCCGCGCGAGCATGTCCGTCCAGGTCGAGCGGAAGATCGTCTCGAGCAGCTCGTCCTTCGAGCTGAAGTAGTGGTAGACGAGGCCGTACGCGACGCCGGCCTCCTCGGCGATGTCACCGACGCGGGCTGCGTGGAAGCCCTTCGCGGCGAAGACCTTCACCGCCGCTCCGAGGATCTGGCGGCGACGGTCCGTCTGCCGCTCCGTTCGCACAGCCATGGGCGCGGGAGTCTAAAGAGCGAAGATCCGTGCGGGATTCAGTCGGTTTCCCGATCTCGCTCGCGACGTTCCTCGACCGACAGCCCTTCCTGCGGCGCTCCGCCGGGCCCACTCATCGCCACACCGCCATCCTCGACCACCTCGCGCGGGTCTGCGTGGCGGTACTCGTCGCTCTGCGTCCCGCCGCGCGGATCGTCATCGCGGTTCAGCACCGTCGGGTCCCCCTCCTGCCGGGCGGCAGTCGGCTCGTCGTCAGGTTTCCGCCCCAGCAAACGGTCGAGAAGGCCCATGCGGTCGCCCTACCCGGCCCTCGCTAGACTTATGCCTCTCGGCGCATTCGTCTAGTGGCCTAGGACGCCGCCCTCTCACGGCGGTAGCACGGGTTCGAATCCCGTATGCGCCTCTCCGCGACTATCGCCACACTTGCCAGCGTGGCGGCTGTGGCGTCGAGAGTCGCCCGGCCACCGCTCCGATCGCGAGGCCGACGGCGAATCCGGCGGCCGCAGCGATCACCAAGCCGCCGGTCAGCATTCCCACCACCGACCCGACGGCTCCGGCCGTCTTCTCGCCGACTGCACCGGCGGTCGTTCCGACACCCTTCGCGGCACCGCTCCGCGCCAGTTCCTTTGTGGCAGCCATGCACAAACCTCCATGTCGTTCGTCCAGCTCTCTCCCTCAGTCCGGTCAAACGGTTCCCGGCGGCGGGCCGACGGAAACCGTGGACGATGCGGTAATCGTTCGCGGGTGAGCGTTGCGTTCGTCCTCGGCGGGGGCGGTCACCTCGGCGCGGCAGAGGTCGGGATGCTGCGTGCGCTCCTCCAGCGCGATCTGCGCCCAGATCTGATCGTCGGGACGTCGGGTCGGCGCACTGCACGGCGCGATGGTGGCGCGCAACCCGTCGGTCGGGTCAGTCGATCGGCTCGAGACCGCCTGGGGCGAGCTCGCCGGGCTCGGCGTCCTGGGAAGCTCCTGGTTCACCGACGCCACGATCCTGCTCCGCACGCGGACCCACATCCGGTCGAGCGACCCGCTTCGGCGCCTGGCGACGCGCTTGCTCGGCGTGGAGACGTTCGAGGAGCTGGAGGTGCCGTTCCAGTGCGTCGCAGCATGTATCGAGCGGAGCGCCGAGCACTGGTTCAGCAGCGGTCCCCTCGTCGACGCGGTCCTCGCGTCCTCCGCCGTGCCAGGGATCCTCCCACCCATACAGATCGACGGCGAGCACTTCATCGACGGCGGGATCGTCAACAGCGTCCCGCTCGATCGCGCCATCGCGCTGGGGGCAGACACGATTTTCGTCCTGCACGTCGGCCGTCTCGACCGGCCGCTCTCGGTCCCGAGGCGACTTCGCGACGTGGCGATGGTCGCGTTCGAGATCGCCCGACGGAACCGATTCGTGCGAGAGCTGGAGAACCTCCCGGACGGTGTCTCCGTGCATGTGCTGCCCACGGGCGATCCGCGTCCTCCTGCCTACAACGACCTCACCCAACTGCGGTACCGGAACTTCCGCGGCTCCGATCGCCGCATCGCGTGAGCGTATGCGGCCACCGACGCATATCTCGCGGGCCTGGGCTAACCGGCAAGCCGCGGCGCAACGGAACCCGGGCGTGCGGCGTTGTGGGTGAAATGTCACGCCGTCTCTACCGGAGAATACGCGCCGTCGTCGCCTGGCTCTGCCAGCGCCTCTACCGCGTGGAGGTCGAAGGCGCGGGCAACATCCCGCGGGCCGGCGGCTGTGTTCTCGCTACGAACCATGACTCGTCGATCGACCCGGCGCTGCTCGTGCTCACCACGGATCGGCCCGTCCGCTTCATCGCGCGCGCCGAGCTCTGGCAGCCCGGTCTGCGTCGTCTGCTCGATGCCCTGGGAGCGATCCCCGTCAGGCGTGGAGAAGGCGACCACCGGGCGATCCGGCGCGCGAAGCGGCTGCTCGAGGCTGGCGAGCTCGTCGCGATCTTCCCGCAGGGAACCGTGCTTCGGTTCAAGAACCGCCGCTTCCGTCGCGGCGCGGCGCGGGTCGCGCTCACGACCGGAGCCCCGCTGGTGCCAGTCCGGCTGATCGGGATGGCGGCCGCGTTTAGCATTTGGCCGCCGCAGCTCGGCTTCCCGAAGCTGCGCGTGGTGGTGGGCGAACCGCTCCCTGTCGAGCGGCAGGAGCCGAGTCGGGAGGCGGCGACCCGGCTCACGGCAGACCTCGAGTCGGCGATCACCGCGCTCGCGCCCTCACCTCCCGACAACGCGTGATCGACCGCGGCCGTGAGCACGGCCGCGGGTTACCGCCGCGCTTTCCTCTTGGCTCGGCCTCGCATCGACCGCCCGGTTCCGCGAGCGCGCGCGGCCTTCCCCTTGGCGCGGCCAGACCGACTCCCGGTCAGTTTCGAGAACGTCTCCAGCACCCGCCCGGCCAGCTTGTCGAGCCTACCCGCCGCCTTGTCGCGTTTTCCCGATCTCGCCACGTAGGGCTCCTCTCATCGCAGGTCGAAACAGCTCAGGCTCTTCCCCGGCTCGAGTTCGACGAATCCGGGAGCCTCTTAGTTCCGCGAAAGCGGGGAACGCCTGCAACGCAGAGACGAAATGAGCGAGACGAAGGTCAACCGTGCCACCCCGAGCTGCCCGCACCCTCCGCCGACTAGTCGCGCGGGCCCTTCTCGTGGGGCAGGCTCGGGCCATGGCCCGAGCTGGAACCCCGATACGCGAGACCCTGGTGATCGGGCTGATGCCGTTGCTGGGGCTGTTCCTGGCCGGGATCGCCGCCCGCGAGGCCGATGGCACGGACTACGGGTGGGCCGCCTTCGTTGTCGCGTTCACGGCCGGGATCTTCGGCCCCCTCGTCGCGACGGTCGTGCTCGCCCGGCGGGATCGACTCTTCCTGAGAGGCGAGGCAGAGGTAGAGCGAAACCGCGGCCGCATCTTTCGCTTCGGCACCAGGGCCGGCTACGTCCTCGGCGCCGCGCTCGTCCTCGCGCTCGCGATCGGCGGCCTGGCTCTCGTCGTCGGGCTCGCCTTCGGTGGCGGCGCGCTCCTCGGCTTCTGGCCGGGCCTGCTGGCCAACTATCTGCGGCTGCGACGCGAGAAGTGGTCGCCCGGCGCGTGACCGCCCTCAGGGCGAGCTCGGCACCGCCGATCTGGCTCACGGAGAGCTCGTGGGGCACGATACGTCCACGACCGAGAAAGTTGAACCCGCGGAACGAGAGCAGGCCCCGGAGAAGCTGGCGTCGTCGAGACGCGATCGCGGACGAGCCTGGATCGGTGCGGTCCGCGGCGACGCGGAACGGCTCACGCAGCGGGCACAGGCCGAACGCCGGCGGCACAGGTCCGTCGACGCCGTCTTCGAGATGATCGAGCGGGACAGCGAAGTCGCGGGCGGGATCCTCGCCGGCGCCCTCGCCTACCGGCTCTTCATCTGGCTGCTGCCGCTGGCGCTCGTCGCCGTCGCCGGGCTCGGCATCGCGGCAGACGCATCGTCGGGTTCACCCGAGGAAGCCGCGAAGGCACTCGGCGTCGACGGCCTGGTCTCGGGCTCGATCACCCAGGCAGCGGAGAGCCCGAACCGCTGGTACGCGATCGTGATCGGGATCCCCGTGCTCGTCTGGGTCACGCGTAGCCTGCTCCGCGCCCTGATCGGCGCGCACCGGCTCGTCTGGATGGACCTCCGTACGGCGGCTCCACGGCCGACACTGCTCGCCGCGCTCCGATTGCTGGGCCTGATGCTCGCCTTTGCGACCGTGGTCGCTCTCGTACAGGCCCTACGCGCGTGGTCGGGCGTGCCCGGATTGCTCGCGACGCTTCTGGCCATCGTGCCCTATGTCGGCTTCTGGCTCCTCGTCTCGGTCCAGCTCCCGCACCGTGGCGCGAGCTGGGTGGCGCTCGTCCCCGGGGCGCTGCTCTACGGAGTCGGCAGCGAGATCCTGAACGTCGTCGTGGCGTACGTGATCACGCCGTACGCCCTCGCCAAGGAGGGAACGTACGGCAGTCTCGGCCTCGCAGCGGCCCTCCTGCTCGGCCTCTTCCTCGTCAGCAGGCTGGCCGTCGCCGCCGCGGTCGTCAACGCGACGCTGTGGGAGCGGCGCGAGACGACCGGCTAGAGCGCTCGCAGCAGCGCCGCGGCGACCGCTCCGAGCCCGATCGCGACGAGCAGCGGCAACCGGAGCACGAACGCCACGCCGGCCACCGCGACGCCGGCGGTCTGCGCGTCGATGCTCAGCTCGCCCTCGTCGCTGAAGGTCCCGACGACCACCAGAGCCGCCAGGATCGCCGACGCCAAGAGCGCGATCACGCGCACGAGCACGTCGGGCAGCTCGCGACCGCCGAGGAAGACCGGCCCCGCCGCCTTGATCGCGAAGTTCACGCCCGCAACAACCGCGATCGAGGTCCAGACCGCCGTCACCGCCCGGTCCCCCGCAGCCCGAGCAGCGCGCCGACGCAGGCGACCACGATCGGTATGCCCGGCGGCGTGAACGGGATCAGGGCGACGGCGACGACCGCAGCGATCACCGCGGCGGCGACGTGCTGCCGACCGTTGCGTAGCTCGTCGATCAGCAGCGCCAGAAAGAACGCAGGGAAGAGGACGTCGAGGCCGAGCGCCTCCGGGTCGATCGCGTCGCCGGCGACGACGCCGAGCACCGTGCCGGCGACCCAGGCGACGTACTGCGGCAGCGTCGCGCCGATCATCAGCTCGCGGTCGAAGCGCCCGCCGCCGCGGTTCGCGAGCGCCCAGGAGGCGTCCACCGTGGCCTGCCCCTCGATCGCACGCCGCAGCCGGCCGCCGCGGAACGCCGACGCCGCCGCCACGCCCATCACCCCGAAGCGAGCGTTGACGAGGACGGCCGCCACGATCGCGGCCGCCGCGCTCCCGCCGGCCCCGAGCACGTCGGCGATCGCGAACTGCGCCGACCCGGAGAACACGACCGCGGACGAGACGATCGGCGCCAGTACCCCCCACCCCAGCTGCCGCGCGAGCACGCCGAAGGAGACGGCGAGGACGAACGTCGGCAGCGCGAAACCGGCGCCGGCGCGCAGCCCCGCCCGGTAGCCCACTACTCGAGCGTGAGCTCTTGCCGGACGGTCCCGGCCCGCTGGTGCCGCGCCTCGACCTGCACCGTCGATCCCGCCGGTGCCTCGACCACCCACTCCGCCTTGGCGCGGTCCGAGGTGGCGTCGTCGGACTCCCACCAGATCAGGCTTCGGCGATGGACCCGCCCGTCCAGCTGCCCGAGCTCGACCTTCGGCTGCGCGCTGAGGATCCGCGCGCCGTCGGGAACGATGAGCTCCGCCTCCAGCGGACGGACTGCCTTCTTCTCGACCGCCTTCTCCGTCACCTTCGTCGGCAGCCAGCCCGTGTTCTCGACCACGACCCGCACCAGCCAGGCTCCGTCGCTCAGGCCCTCCGCCTCGAGCGACCGGAGCTCTAGCCGCGGCGAGATCAGCGTGTGCCAGAGCGCGAGCTCCGAGTGCGGCGCGATCTCGGCCTCGAGGAACTGCGGCGGGACGTTCCCCCAGCAGTACATGAGATCCCAGCCGCCGAGCTCGACCTGCCCGAGCTGCTCGTGCTCGAACGGGTACCAGTCGACGTACCCCTTCCCGTCCAGTTCCTCGTCGTTCCACCGCAGCAGCTTGAGGTCGTCCTCCGTGGGGTGATCCCGCAGCCACTCGATGAACTGGTACTCCTCGATTCCCGCCTTGCGCTGCGGGCTCCAGAACTCCGTCGTCCACGAGACGACGCCGAGGTGGTCGTAGAGCCAATCGTGGGCGCTGCCCTTGATCGTCTGCTTCGGGTGGTACTTGAAGTCGTGGAAGACGGAGACGGAGGGGTAGCCCGTCAGCTCCGTCGCCTTCTCCCCGATCAGCTGGTAGGTGCGGAGGTCGTCGGTCGGGAAGTGATCGTCGTCGTAGCCACCGTACGGACGGAGGTGGACGCCGCTGAAGGTGTGGTAGGCGATGTGCCCGGTGATGTTCGGGCGCTCGACGACGGCCTGCACCATGGCGCGGATCTCGGGCTCGGAGGTCGGATACGGGCCGGCGCCGCGCTGCTCACCCTCGACCGTCCACTCCATCGGAAAGTTCCGGTTCAGGTCGAGCCCCTCGAGCGGCGGGGCGATCTTGATCGCGACGCCGTCGTAGTTCCGGATCCGGCCCTCCCAGAGCACCCGGTAGTACTCGCCGCCCTCGTCGACGGGGTCGCGGCGGACGAGCAGCCGCGGCTCCTCCGAGTGCGCCTTCCAGGCGCCGTTCGGGTCGGGGATCCGCATCATCAGAACGCGGCCGTCGCCGTCGATGTCCTCCTCGTACAGGCCGTCTTGCTCGTCGGTCAGGGGCCACGGCCGCAGGCTCGAGCGAACGAAGCGAGGACGGTCGGCCAGCGCCAGCTCAGCGCCGTCCGGGCTGAGCCGGGGAATCACGTAAAAGGCGCGCGTGTCCAGCGCGCGCGTCACCTGCTCGTCCTCGCCGTAGCCCGTCAGGAGGCGGTTGACGAGGTGGAGCGCGGCTGTGCAGCCGGTCACCTCGAGCGCGTGGATGTTGGCCTCGACCAGGAAGGCCGGCTTCTCGAGCGCCGGTCCCGTCTCGAAGTTCGTGATCGTGCAGAGCCAGACGTCGCGGCCCTCCCAGGACTGCCCGATCGACTCGAGCGCGTAGAGGTCGGGGCGCTCCTCCGCCCAGCCCTGCAGGATCTCCGTCAGCTCGTCGTACCGGTGGAACCGGTCGAACCTGAGTTCAGGCACCTGACGTCCCTGGCCGGCGGCGGCTCCCGCCGGGCAGAGCCCGGCTCCGCCCCCACCTCAGTCCGCCAGAAGCGTCAGGCCCCAAGTTCCGTGAGCAGCGGCTTCGTGTCGTACGGGTCGAAGCCGAGGCGGCCGGCGATCTCCTCGCTCGTGGGCCGCGTCCCCTCGGCGAACAGCGACCGCAGGTGGTCGCCCGTCTTGCGGTTGTGCCACCAGTCCTCCCCAACCTCGCGCTCCAGCCACGTGCGCAGCTGCGCCGAACGGATCCAGGCGCGAAGGTAGTCGGCGGAGTAGAAGCCGGCGTCCATGTCGGCCAGGTAGGCGTCCGGGCGGTAGGAGACTCCGGCGGCCGCGGTCAGCAGCCGGTGGTACTCGTCCGGCCCGGCGCCGTCGCCGTTGCCGAAGCCACTCCAGAAGTCGAGCTCGAACTGGAGCTTGGCCGTGTAGCGGCGGAAGAGCAGCGCCTCGAGGAAGACAGTCGCGTCGGCGTTCTGGCGCGCCTGCTCGGGCGGGAGGTCGAAGTACTCCTCGTGCCAGCCCGGCTCGCGCGAGATCGCCTCGAAGATGTACGAGTAGATCTCGGTTAACGCGTGGTCGCGCGAGAGGTTCCGGAAGGTGTACGGCAGGTCGGGGTCGCAGTTGCCGTAGTGGAGCGCGTGCCCGGCCTCGTGCAGGAACGCCTGGTAGTCGTGGAGCCCGCCTTGCGCGCGCGTGATTAGGTGGACGATTCGCGGCGGGTCGGCGGCGATCACGCAGGCGCGCGGTGACTTCTGCGGCCGGTCGTCTAGGTCGAGCTTGATGTTCGGCTCCTCCGCCATGTCAAAGCCGAGCTCGCGGAGCGTCTCGAGGCAGACATCGGTGGCACGCTCCTTCGTGTACGTCGCCTCGAGCGGCGAGAGCCGCCGGAGCCAGGCGACGTGGTAGGAGGTCGGGACCTTTGGGCGGTCGCTCCCGAGCAGCTTGTCGAACCAGCGACCCGACAGCGCGCCGTAGATCTCGTCGGCCGCCATGCTCGCGGTGTTCAGCACGTGCGAGAGCTCGCGGAGCGAGATGCCCTTCTCTTCCTCGTTCCGCGCCACGGCATCCGGCTCCCCGGAGAGCTCGGCGTCGAGCTCCTCCCGGGCGCGCAGCAGCTCCATCCGCTCGTCGTTGAACGAGGCCGAGGCGTCGCCCTGGAGCACGCCGAGCTCCTCGCGGTCGCGGTACTCCGGCATCACCGCGAGCTGCGCCTGCGCCGACCGGAGCGGCAGCTCCTCGCCGCGGAAATCGACCCGTGCCGCCAGGATCGCGTTCTCGAGCGTGTCCTCCCGCTCGCTGAGCTCGATGTCGACGAGGCCCGACTCGCACGTCTTGCGGAGACGGTAGACCCGCTCGCGCTCGACGCCGGAAAGGTCGCCCTCCGCCTCCTTCAGCGCCTCGAGCTGCTCCCGCGTGAAGAGCTCCCGGTACCGCGCCACGATCTCGGCGCGCTCGGAGACCTCCTTCTCGCCTACCCGCACCGCACGGCCTTCCTCTGCGCGCTCGAAGAGATAGCGCTGTAGCTCGGCCTCGTACTCGGCAGGGGTCCTGACTGCGGTCACGCTCATCTGCGGATGGGGAATCTACCCGAGGAGGACGAGGCTACGAAGCCGCCAGCTGTCGCACCGTGCCGGTCAGCTCGTCGATCCTGAACGGCTTCGGGATCACCGTCGAGCCCATGGGCAGCTGACTACCGGGGCTGCCGGTCAGCAGCGCGAGCGAGGAGCCGAGGCCTCGTTCCTCGATCTTCGGGATCAGCGCCGCGCCCTGCTCGTTCCCGAGGTGCATGTCCAGGAGGATCACGTCGACGCCGCCGTTGTCCAGCGCTGCCTCGGCCTGCGCAACCGAGCCCGCCTCCACGACGGCGTAGCCCTCGAGCTCGAGGTTCACCCGACACAGCAGCCGCAGAGACGGGTCGTCGTCGATGACGAGCACCGTCGTCGTGTCGTCGCCCACCGTCCGAGGGTAGCGTCGGGTGCCGAAAGGCGCAATTTCCGCGCTTTCTACTGCGACGGCGTAACGGATCACACGCTCCGAACGTTTACTCTTTAGAAATGGGAAGCCGGTCTCAACCGGAGCGCGAGGACCACTTTCACAAGCGGCTCAGAGCACAGCTCCCCCAACCGACGCCGACCTTCCGCCGGCGTGCCTGGCTCGAGTTCCAGCGGGCGCTCGATCCGCTGGCGCCGCCTAAGCCGCTGCCGCGCGCGCAGCACTAAGCCGCGCAAGGCTCCGGTCCCGCCCGAGTAGCTCCAGGCTCTCGAACAGGCCAGGCGAGACCCTCGACCCCGTGACGGCGACGCGGATCGGCTGAAACGCCTCCCGCGGCTTCAACTCGAGCTGCTCGGCAAGCCCGCGAAGCGTCGCCTCGATCGTCTCGGCCGCAAACGGCTCCGTCTCGGCGAGCGCCTCGCGGGCCGCGTCGAGCACGCGGGGATCGAGCAGCGAGGGATCGGGCTCGACCTCCTCGAACAGGAACCGGACGTACCCTGGGAACTCGGACAGCGTCTCGATCTTCTCCTGGACGAGCGGCGCCGCCCGGCGGACGAGCTCCTCGTCCCAGTCGATCCCCCGCTCGCGGAGGTACGCGAGCACGCGGTCCGCGTACTCCTCGGGCGGGAGCTTGCGGAGATGGACGCCGTTCAGCCACGAGAGCTTCTGGTAGTCGAACACCGCCGGGCTCGGTGAGACCCGCTCGAGGTCGAAGTACCGGAGGAGCTCGTCCCGGGAGAACACTTCCGTCCGGTCGTCGTACGACCACCCCAGCCGGGCGAGGAAGTTGACGAGCGCCTCGGGAATGTAGCCCTGTTCGCGGAAGTCGTTCACCGACTGGGCGCCGTGGCGCTTGGAGAGCTTCTTGCTGTCCGTGCCGAGGACGTCGGGGGCGTGTGCGTGGACGGGAAGCTCCGCGCCGAGCGCCTCGAGGATCAGGATCTGCTTCGGCGTGTTCGAGACGTGGTCCTGGCCGCGGATCACGTGGGTGATCCCGTCGAGCATGTCGTCGACGGGCGAGGCGAAGTTGTAGGTCGGGCGGCCGTCGGACCGGAGGAGCACGAGATCCTCGAGCTTCTCGTTCGGGAACTCGATCCGCCCGCGGATCAGGTCATCCCACCCCGTCGTCCCCTCGTCGGGCATGCGGAAGCGAATGGCGCCCTCGTCCTCGTACGCCCTGCCCTCCTCGACGAGCTGCCGCGCCAGCCGCCTCGCGTCCTCGATCCGGTCGAGCTGGAAGCGGACGTCGCCGTCCCAGTCGATTCCGAGCCAGGTCAGGTCCCGCTGGATCTGCTCCGTCGCCTCGGCGACCTCGCGGCTCGTGTCCGTGTTCTCGATCCTGAGCAGGAGCTCGCCGCCCCGCTGGCGCGCGAAGAGCCAGTTGAAGAGGAAGGTCCGGACACCCCCGATGTGGAGGAGGCCGGTGGGGCTCGGAGCCATGCGGACGCGGACCGGCGGCATGCCCGTATCGTAGGTGCGTGCTCTTCGGCGGCCATGTCGGGGGCGGCGTCAAGGCCGCGCCGGAGCGGGCGCAGGCGATCGGCGCCGACGCCCTACAGCTCTTCGTCCAGAGCCCGCGGGCCTGGCGGTTCCCCAACCACGATCCGGCTGTGCTCGCGAGCTATCCGGAACGGGCGCGGGAGGCGGGGATCGAGTCGACGCTCGTCCATGCGATCTACCTCTGCAACTTCGCGAGCCCCGACGACGTGATCTACGACAAGTCTGTGGCGACGCTGAGGAGCACCGTCGATGCTTCCTGCGCGATCGAGGCCGATGGGGTCGTCTTTCACGTCGGCTCGCACCTCGGGGCGGGGTTCGAGGCCGGGCTCGAACGGGCGGTGCCGGCGCTCGAACAGGTCCTGGAGCGTTGCTCTGACACGACGTGGCTGCTGGTCGAGAACGCCGCCGGGACCGGCGCGACAATCGGGCGCTCACTCGAGGAGCTCGCCACGCTCGTCGAGCGCCTGGATCGCCATCCGCGGCTCGGGGTCTGTCTCGACTCCTGCCACCTCTGGGCGTCGGGGTACGACGTGACCGACCCGGCGGCGTTCGACGCGCTGCTGGACGAGTTCGACCAGCTGATCGGGCTCGACCGGCTGCGCGCCCTCCACGTGAACGACTCGCAAACGCCGCTCGGCTCGAACCGCGACCGGCACGCGAACGTCGGCGAGGGATTGATCGGGAACAAGCTCTCGGTCTTCCTCGGAAATCCGCGGCTGCAGGAGCTCCCGGCGGTGGTCGAGACCGAGGGTCAGGCCGGCAAGGGGCCGGACGAGCACGAGATCGAGACGCTGAGGAAGCTCTGGAAGGCCGGCGTCAGGCCGACCCGCGCACCTGCGCGAAAACGCGGAAGCTCGGGTGCCCGACGGGGAGCTCGTGGAACTCGGGGTTCACGCAGCCGAGGTCGTCGGTCCGGCTGAGGTAGGTGCTCTCCACCTCGGCCTGGCACATCGGCAGCGGCTTCCGGTTGGCCCTGACCGCGCCGAAGCCCGGCTTGCGCGCCTCGGCCTGCTGCAGCAGCTCGAGGTCGATCTCGACGGAGTAGACCTTCTGCATGCAGCCGACGTAGGTGCGGCCGACCTCCTCGTAGGCGTAGAGGAACGGGCATGACCGCGCCACGCAGGCCGAGGGATAGACGACCTTGTCGCAGTGGACCCCGCAGCGGCGGCACTCGACCTCGTCCTGGGGCCGGAGCGGAAGCTCGCGGGCAGGACGGGCGATTTCTCGTGACGCCATGTGCTGATTTTGGGGCACGGTTCCGGCTCCGCGCAAGACTTGACAGGGTGTGCGGAAGGCGCTAAGCGCGCTGGTGGCTAGCCGGGCAGCTGGGGCAACCTCCCGGTTTCCCCAGACCCCTTCCCCGTGTCCACTTCGCGGACAGGCACTACATGCCGGTCCACGACGTTGAGGACGTCCATCTGGGTGAAGGCCTCGAAGTCCGGCTCGGCCTCGACCGGCGCGTCGTCGGCCCGGAACCAGAAGGCCTGGACCGTCTTCATCCCGACCCGCGACGCGCCGAGGATGTCGGCCTCGAGCCGGTCGCCGACGAAGAGCGCCTCCTCCGCCTGCACCTCGAGCTCCTCGAGCGCGCGCTGGAAGATCGCCGGGTGCGGCTTGCGTCGTCCGACCTCCGACGAGAGCACGATCGCGTCCAGTCGTTCGACGAGCCCCTGTCGCTCGAGGACCGGCTGGAGCAGCCACTGAGGGCTGGCGCTGTTCGAGACGAGGGCGAGCCTGAGCCCCCGACCGCGGAGCGCCTCCAGCAAGGCGTGGGTCGAGGCGGCCAGCCGGTAGTAGGACGACCAGACGTCCTGGGCCGCCCGGAGGAAGAGGCGGAGGTCGTCGTCGGTCAGCTCGACGCCCTGCCGTGCGAACGAGTCGAGCATCACGGCACTGATGTCGATTTCCTCGTCGCTCGCGAGCGGGAACAGCTCGGTCTCGTGCTCGCTAAGGAAGCTCGTGAAGGCCGCGGCGTCCGGCAAACCGTCACGCTCGAGCGCCGCGAGCCCGGCGGCATGGCCCTCGACGGCGATCTCGTCGGACCACTCGTCCTCCATCAGCGTCCCGCCCCAATCGAAGAGAACCGCCCGAAGCACGGCGGGTAGGGTAGTCCGGTGGCCAGGAGGATCCTTTGGGGCTCGCTCGCCCTAGCCCCGGCCACGATCGTCATCCACTACGCGCTCCACCCGGATGACGTCGTCGAGTTCGTGCTCGCGGCGCTGGCGCTCGTCCCGCTCGCGTGGTTGATCGGGGAGGCGACCGAGCAGGCCGCCCACCACACGGGCCCGGGAATCGGTGGCTTCCTCAATGCCACCTTCGGCAACGCGCCCGAGCTGATCATCGCGCTCCTCGCGATCCACGAGGGCCTGCCGGAGGTCGTGCGCGGGTCGCTCACGGGCAGCGTGGTCGGAAATCTCCTGCTCGTGCTGGGGTTTTCGCTGATCTTCGGCGGGCACGGCCAGCTGGACCGCGAGTCGAGCTTCGTCTCGCTCGGCCTGGTCGCCCTGGCCGTCGTGCTGCTGCTCGTGCCGGCCGTCCCGGGCTGGAGCGGCGCCCCCGAGCGCCACTCGCTCGCCGTCCTCTCCCTCCCGGTCTCGGTTGCGTTGCTCGTCGTCTACGTGGCGGCCACCTGGTACAACCTCCGCCGCCACCGGGAGCTGCACCTCGCGTCGGAGCCGACAGACACCGAGGCGTGGAGCCTCGGCGTCACGCTCGCCGTTCTCAGCGCAGCCACGGTCGTGACGGCGCTGATCGCCGAGATCCTCGTCGGTTCCCTGGAGGCGTTCGGTGAAAAGGTCCACCTCTCGGACTTCTTCGTCGCGGCCGTGATCGTCGCGATCGTCGGGAACGCGGCCGAGCACGGCGGCGCCGTCGTCGTCGCCCACCGAGGCCAGATCAAGCTGGCCGCGGAGATCGCGCTCGCCTCGAGCGCGCAGGTCGCCGTGTTCCTGATCCCCGCGGTCGCCATCCTCTCCTGGCTGATCGAGCCGCTCGCGCTCTCGTTCCGCGTGGTCGAGATCGTCGCGCTCGCCGGGTCGGTCATTCTCGTCTTCGCGCTGCTGCGGAATGGGCAGTCGAGCCGGGGCCGCGGCTGGGCCCTCGTCGTCGCCTACCTCGGAGCGGCGGCGATGTTCTTCGCCGTCGGAGACCGCTAGACGCGTTCCCGCGCGGTCAGCCGAGCGTCTCGGGCGTCCGGGTGACTGGATAGGTCGCGAAGTACATCTTCGTCGGCGTGCCCGCCTCGTCCCGCACGATGCGCAGGAGCTCACCGCGCTCGTACCCCTTCTTCACCCGGTACAGGTCGGGCCCCTCGCGGTCGTAGACCGAGCGACCAAGCCCGAGCCGCGCCTCCGGGAAGTCCGACTCGAGGCTCCCGTTCCGGTAGGAGAAGACGACCTGATGACCCTCGGTCCACCAGCTGCCGAGGATGCCGCGGAGCTCCTCCGGCGCCGGCTCGCCCGGCTTCCACTCCTCTGGCACCGTCGGGTATGCGTCCGCGACGGCACGCGACAGCTGGATCCCGAGCGCGGAGATGGTCACGCCGGCGCCCGAGTTCGTCAGCACCGCGGCGCCGGTCTTCGCCGCCGGCAGGCTCGAGACGTGCGCGAGGTAGCCGGCATGGGCGCCGTCGTGGCCGGCGAAGATCCGGTCGTCGACCCGGTAGAGGGCGAAGCCGAGCCCGTAGCCGAGTCGCCACTGTACGAGGTCGACCATCGACTGGAACACCCGCATCTCCTCCACGGTCTCGCGCGCGAGCACGTCCGGGTCGGGGTCGGCGATGAACGCCGCCCAGCGGCAGAGGTCGGTCGGCGTGCTCCACAGCTCGGCCGCGGGCGCCACGGCGCGGCCCTCGATCACCGCCTCGCGGCGAGGGACGTCCGAGTACGGGTCGACGAGATAGCCAACGGCGGCGGGGTCCTCCGCCGTCCACGTCGTCCGCGTCATCCCGAGCGGGCGCAGCACGCGCTTAGTCAGGTACTCCTCGGCCGAGCCGCCGGTGACGCGGGCGACGACCTCGCCGAGCAAGGCATAGGCGAGGTTCGAGTAGTGCCAGTAGGCGCCCGGTGCCAGCGGCCGATCCGCCTCGGCGAGCTTCGGGAGGAGCTCGTCGCGCGTCGGCATCTCGAGTGTCTCCCAGACCTCGCCCGGAACCTCGCGCTGGATGCCCGAGAGGTGCGAGAGCAGTTGTCGCAGGGTCGGCGCGTGCGCGGCCTCCAGCAGATGGCGGTCGAGCGGGTCGTCCAGCGTGAGCTTGCCCTCGTCACGGAGCTGCATCAGGCCGACCGCCGTGACCGTCTTCGTCACGGATGCGATGCGGTACTGGTGGTCGGGGGTCGCCTCCTCGCCTGCCGCGGTGTCGGCGAGGCCGACCGCGCCTGCCCAGACGATCTCCCCGTCACGGACCGCCGCCGCGCTCACGGATGGCAGCCGGTGCTCGGCCTGCGCCGTGCGGATGATCCGCTCGAGCTCGGCCGCGGGAACTTCAGGCTCGGGCAAGTACTCCCAGCGCTTCGGGCACGAGGTCGATCGCCCGGTCGATGTCGTCGTCGGAGACGTCGAGGTGTGTCACGGCGCGAAGTCGGGTGGGGTGCACGGTCGCCGAGAGCCCGACGCCCACCTGGTGCAACCGCTCGAGGGCGTCCGCCGCCGTCAGACCGAGCGGTTCCACGTCGATCTGGACGAAGTTCGTCTCGACGTTCTCCGGCTGGACCGGCATGCCTGCGGCGGCGAGACCGTCGGCGAGTCGCTTCGCCCGCGTGTGGTCCTCCGCCAGACGGTCGACGTGGTGGTCGAGCGCGTACACCCCGGCCGCCGCGACGATCCCGGCCTGCCGCATCGCGCCGCCGAAGAGGTGCTTGTAGCGGCGCGCTCGCCGCATCAGCTCGGACGAGCCGGCCACGAGCGCTCCGAGCGGGCAGCCGAGTCCCTTGGAAAGGCAGATCGTGACGGTGTCGGCGTGCCGGGCGATCTGCGCCGCCGGAACACCCGACGCGACGGCCGCGTTGAAGAGCCGCGCGCCGTCGAGGTGGAGCCGGAGGCCGAGCTCGCGGCATGTGTCCGCCACGGCCTCGAGCTCCTCCAGCGTCCAGACGCGCCCGCCCGAGGCGTTGTGGGTGTTCTCGATCGAGACCATCCGCGTCAGCGGCATGTGGTGCTCGAGCACGGTGTTCGCATACCGGCGGATCTGCTCGGGCGAGATGCGGCCGGCGTTGCCCGGAAGCCCACGTGTCTGGAGCCCGCTGTGGGCGGCGGGGCCGCCGAGCTCGGCGATGAGGATGTGCTGGTGCTCCTCGCAGATCACCTCGTCCCCCGGCTCCCCGTGGAGCCGCAGCGCGATCTCGTTGGCCATGGTCGCCGTCGGGACGTAGACGGCCTCCTCGTGCCCGAGGAGCTCAGCGACCCGTTGCTCGAGCAGGTTGACGGTCGGGTCTTCGCGTCGCTGCTCGTCCCCGACCTCCGCCTCGGCGATCGCCCGGCGCATCCCGGGGGTCGGCTTCGTCTTCGTGTCCGAGCGGAGATCGATCACGCCCGGATTCTTGCTGAGCGCGGCGGGCGGCGACGAGGTAGAGGATCGCACCGCCGAAGGCGATCGCGGCGACGAGCAGCCACATCCCCCGCTCGCCGAACCCCGCGCGCGCCTGGAGCCCGATCGCCGGCGCGAGCGCCATGCCGCCCCAGCTCGCCGCGTTCGCCGTGCCCAGGTAGACGCCGCGCAGGCCGGGCGGCGCCAGCCCCGCGACGAGCGCCTCGGACGCCGGCGCCCACAGCATCTCGCCGAGAACGACCACGAGCAGGACGGCCACAATCACCGCCAGCGCGTCGTTCAGCTCGAGCAGGAAGTACGGCGTTCCCATCAGGAGCACCCCGGCGGCGAGGCGGGCGCCGCGAGAGGCAAACGACGCCCAGCGTGTGACGCGGAGCTGGAGCAGCACGATTACGATGGGGTTCAGCGCGTAGAGCAGGCCCCAGGTCGCCGGCTCGAGGCCGTGGCTCTGCGTCAGCGAGATCGGCGTCAAGAGCTCGAAGGCGCTGTACGTGCACCAGCCTCCGAGGGTCGCGGCGAAGACGGCGAGGAACGCGCGATCACCGAGCAGTGGCAGCACCGACGGCGACGGCCCTGTCGTCACCGGCCCTCGGGCGCTCTCCGGCAGCCGCAGGGCGGCGAGCGACGACAGCGCGAAGGCGATCGTGATCGCCGCGAAAAGGGAGTCCCAGCGCCAGCTGACCAGCGCGGCGCCGACGACCGGGCCGAGCGTCGCCCCGGCGTTCAGGACGACCCTGAACGCGCCGAACGCCTCCTCACGCCGGTCGTCCCCGACCAGGTCGGCGAGAAGCGCGCGCTGCGCGGTTCCCCGGATCGGCTGGCTGAACCCCATCGTGACGAGCACGCCGTACGCAAGCTCGAGCGGAAGGTCCGGCACCAGCAGCAGCGCAGCGAGCGCCTGGAGGGTCGCCCCGGCGAAGATCACGGGCTGGCGGCCGACCCGGTCGGAGACGCGGCCGCCGAGGAGGCTCCCGCCAACCGCGGCGAGCGCGGAGCACGAGTACGCGAGGCCGACGTGTGTGGCCGGCGCGTCCTGCTGCGTCAGTGCCCAGACGGCGAAGAAGGCGAAGAAGGCGAACTGACCGAGGGCCCCAAAGCCGACGGAGACGAGGACCGGCCTGAGGATCGGATCCACCTCGCCGCCGAAGATGCGCCTGAACACGCCCCGAGTGTCGTCACGCCAAGTATTCCTCGCAATGACGATTGCGCCTGTCGCGATAACATTTCGGCATGCTTGATCCACGCCGGCTCGCACTGCTCCGCGAGGTCGTCCGCCACGGCTCCTTCTCCGGCGCGGCGGCGGCCCTGTACCTGACGCAGCCGGCCGTGTCGCGGCAGATCGCGAAGCTCGAGGAGGAGGCCCGCGTCCGGCTGATCGAGCGGACGCCGCGAGGTCTGCGCCTCACGGAGGCGGGCCGGGTCGCGGTCGAGCGGGCCGAGGCGATCGCCGGCCACCTCGCCGCGGCCGAGGCAGAGATCGAGGCGATCGCGACGCTCGGCGGCGGGCGCCTCCGGATGACCGCCTTCCCAACGGCAGCCTCCACGATCGTCCTCGACGCCCTACAGGAGTTCCGCAGGAGGCACCCGGCGGTCGAGCTCACCTTCGTCGAGTCCGGGACGAACGCGGGCCTGCGCCGTCTCCGTGCGGGCGAGGTCGACCTGGCGCTCGCCTTCCGGGAACACGGCCGGCCGCCCCCCGAGGAGTGGGCGGATCTCGAGGCCGAGCTCCTGATGCTCGATCCGCTCTTCGTCGCCGTCGCGAAGGACCACCCGCTGGCCGGCAAGGAGGCGATCCGCCTCCGCGACCTCGCCGACGACGGCTGGATCCAGGCGGTGCAGGCAGGCCCGGCCGGGATCACGTATCAGGCGTGCCTGGCGGCCGGGTTCGAACCGCGGATCGTCGCGCTGAGCGACCACGCGGAGATCACGCAGGGCCTCGTCGCGCTCGGCATCGGGGTGACGATGATCTCGAGCTTCTCGGTGCCGCGCGCGAGGCGGGACATCGCCGTCCGCCCGCTCAAGCCCGACGGCCCGAAGCGCGACGTCTTCACCGTGACGCTCCCCGGCAGGCTGCCGCCGCCGGCGATCCGGGAGATGGTGAGGACCCTGCAGAAGCTGGCGGGGCGCTACTCCGACCGGGCCGGCGGCTCGGCCCCGCGCTCGAGCAAGAGCGCGTAGAGCTCGTCGTTCCCGTTCTGCACAGCGGCGTCGATCGGGCGGAAGCCGCCTTCCTGCACGGCGTTCGGGTCCGACCCGGCGTCGAGGAGCAGGCGCGCCGTCTCGTTCGCGTCGACTGCCGCGGCGCTGTGGAGCGGCTGTACGCGCATGTCGTTCTCCGCCACGGCGCCGGGATCGGCGCCGTGCTCGAGCAGGACGCGGGCGGCGTCGGCGGTGCCGAAGAACGCCGCGTAGTGGAGCGCGGTGAAGCCGTCGGGCGAGCGCAGCGCGACGAGCTCCCGGTCGGCCGAGACCAGCTCCCGGACCCGATCGCCGTCGCCGAGCGCAGCAGCCTCCAGCACGTCCAGCTCGGCACCGGCGGCCGCTTCCCCGGCGGCGTCGCGGTCCCCGCGGTAGAGAGCGCCCAGAATCGCACTCACCCCCGCATTCTCACCGTCCGAGGGATCGGAGTGCGAGTGAGCGCCGCCGATGGAACGACGAAGCGAAAGGAGAAGCGCATGTCCGAAACCGCTGCTTCTCTGTGGCAACTCGTCCGCGACGACCAGCTGGTGCGTCGGGGGGCATATGTCTGTATCGGCGTCGTCTGGTTCGCAGCGGCCTGGGCGGACCTCAAGCTCCTGCTGATGATCCCGATGGTCGCGCTGGGCATCTACGTCCTCTACCGCCGGCGGCCGGTGGTCGAAGACGACCTCGACCTGCTGTAGTTAGAGCTAGACGCCTTTCGGAGCTTCCGTCGCCGCCGACGCCGTCGGTTCGGCGGCGAGGTCCGGGTGGTCCTCGAAGCGGTAACGGACGACCGCGCGCTTCGCCGCCTTGACCTCGTCGAGCCGCTTGACCGGCCGGTTGTGCGGCGCCGACTTGATCACGTCGGGGTCCTCGGCCGCCTCGCGCGCGATCGCGGTCATCGCGTCGGCGAACTCGTCCAGCGTCTCCTTGGTCTCCGTCTCCGTCGGCTCGATCATCAGCGCCTCGGGCACGACCAGCGGGAAGTAGATCGTCGGCGGGTGGAAGTCGTAGTCCATCAGCCGCTTGGCGACGTCGAGGGCGGTGATGCCGTGCTCGCGCTTGAGGTTCCGCGCCGAGAGCACGAACTCGTGCATGCAGAGCCGGTCGTACGGCAGCTCGTAGGCGTCTCTGAGGCGCGCGAGCAGGTAGTTGGCGTTCAGGACCGCGTCCTCGGACATCGTCTTCAGCTCCCGGCCCCAGGCGAGGATGAAGGCGTACGAGCGGACGAAGACGCCGAACGGCCCGGTGAAGGCGCGCACCTTGCCGATCGACTTCGGACGGTCGAACTCGAGGCGGTACCGCCGGCCGTCGCGGACGACCGCGGGGACCGGGAGGTACGGCTCGAGGCGGCGGCGCACCGCGATCGGCCCGCCGCCGGGGCCGCCGCCTCCGTGCGGCTGCGAGAACGTCTTGTGGAGGTTGATGTGGACGATGTCGAACCCCATGTCGCCCGGGCGTGAGATGCCGCAGACGGCGTTCAGGTTGGCGCCGTCGTAGTAGAGGAGCCCGCCGCTCTCGTGGAAGATCCGCGCGATCTCCTCGATGTGCTCGTCGAAGAGACCGAGCGTCGACGGATTCGTCAGCATCAGGCCCGCCGTCTCGTCGTCGACCTTGGCACGGAGGTCGTCGAGATCGATGTTCCCGCGCTTGTCGGTGTCGACCTTGACGAGCTCGTACCCCGCCATCGTCACGCTCGCCGGGTTCGTCCCATGCGCGGTGTCCGCGACGACGATCTTCCTCCGGCGGTCGCCCTCACCGCGGTCGGCGAAGTAGGCGCGCATCAGCATCAGGCCGGTGAGCTCGCCCTGGGAGCCGGCCGCCGGCTGGAGCGAGACCGCGTCGAGGCCCGTCACCTCGGCGAGGATCTCCTGCAGCTCGACCATCAGCTCGAGGGCCCCCTGCGAGCCCTCCTCGTCCTGGAGCGGGTGGAGGTCGCGGAAGCCTGGCAGTGCGGCGACGCGCTCGTTGACGCGCGGGTTGTACTTCATCGTGCAGGAGCCGAGCGGGTAGAAACCCGTGTCGATTCCGAAGTTGCGCGTGGTCAGCTTCGTGAAGTGCCGAACGATCTCGTTCTCGGGGATCTCCGGCAGGCGCGGCGGCCGCCGGCGGCGGAGCTCCTGCGGCGCCTCAGCCCTGGCGAGCCCGTCGGGCCTCGGCACCGTGGCCGCGCGCCGGCCTTCCCGCGAGCGCTCGAAGATCAGCTTCATGCGGCGAGCGCCCCTGCGAGCGCCTCGATCTCGTCGAGCGTCCGCTTCTCGGTCACGGCGACGAGGAGCACGTCGTCCATGCCCTCGTAGTCCCTGCCGAGCGGGTAGCCGGGATGGACGCCCCGTGTGCGCGCCGCCCGGATCGCCTCGACGGCGGGCCGTCCGATGCGCACGGCAAACTCCTTGAAAGTTGTCCGTTCGGGAAACACCGGCTGGAGGCCGAGCCGGTCCTTCGTGTGCTCCGCGAGGCTCATGCAGGTCTCCCCCAGCTCGCGCAGCCCCTGCGGGCCGAGCCAGCACAGGTGGATCAGGCCGCCCAGCGCTAGCAGGGTCTGGTTCGTGGTGATGTTCGACGTCGCCTTCTCGCGCCGGATGTGCTGCTCGCGGGTCTGCAGGGTCAGGACGTAGCCGCGGTTCCCGTCCACGTCGGTCGTTTCCCCGACGATGCGGCCGGGCATCCGCCGCGTGAACTCCTCCCGCGCGGCGATGAACCCGTAGTGCGGCCCGCCGAAGGCCAGCGGGTTGCCGGCGCCCTGACCCTCGCCGATCGCGATCGCGCAGCCGTACGCACCCGGTGCCTCGAGCACCCCGAGCGAGACCGGGTCGACGTGGGCGACGGGCAGCGCGCCCGCGTCGTTCGCGGCGGCGGCGAGCTCCGGCGCCGGCTCGAGACAGCCGAAGAAGTTCGGCTGCTGGAAGATCACGGCGGCGGCGCCCTCGGCCGCGGCGCGGAGCTCCTCGGGGTCGGTGACACCTTCCCGGTGCGGGACGTCGACGACCTCGAGCCCGAAGCCCGGCGCGTACGTCCGGACGACCTGCCGCACCTGCGGGTTGAGCGACTCTGCCAGGACGACCTTGCTGCGGCCGGTGGCGTGCTTCGCGATGTAGCAGGCGTCGGCGGCGACGGTGGTCCCGTCGTAGCCGGAGGCGTTGGACACGTCCATCCCGGTCAGCTCGCAGATCACCGTCTGGTACTCGAAGAGCGCCTGGAGCACGCCCTGGCTCAGCTCCGGCTGGTACGGCGTGTACGCGGTCAGGAACTCGCCGCGCTCGAGGATCGCGTCGACGATCGCCGGGACATAGTGGTCGTAGACGCCTGCGCCGAGGAACGAGATCTCCTCGCCGGCGGGGACGTTCCGCGCCGCGAGCCGCTCGAGCCGCTGGACGATCTCGAGCTCGGAGAGCGGGTCGTCGAGGTCGAGCTCCCGCTTCAGCCGGACCCCCTCGGGGATGTCGCGGAAGAGCTCCTCGACCGACGAGACGCCGATCGTCGCGAGCATCTCCTCCCGGTCGGCGTCGGTGAGGCAGACGTAGGTCACTGCTCGGCGAGCACCTCGCGGTACGCAGCGGCGTCGAGCAGCTGCTCGGCCTCCGCAGGGTCGCTGAGCCGGATCCGGATCAGCCAGCCGTTGCCATACGGGTCCTCGTTCACCGTCTCCGGCGCGTCCACCACGGCTTGATTCACCTCGAGCACTTCGCCCGAGATCGGCGCGATCACGTCGGAGACCGCCTTGACGGACTCGACCTCGCCGTATGGCGTTCCTCTCGACACCGTCGCCCCCTGCTCCGGCGGCTCGTAGTGGACGAGCTCCCCGAGTGCGTCCTGCGCGTACCAGGTGATCCCCAGCACCGCCTCGTCGCCCTCGATCCGCGCCCAGTCATGTTCGCGGTGGTAGCGAATGTCGTCGGGGTAGCTCTCCTCGGCCGCCATCAACCCTCCTGTCGCTTGTAGATCGGCTTCGTCACCACGCGGGCCGGCCGCTCCCTGCCGCGGACGTCGACCGAGAGCTCGGTGCCGGGCTCGGCCTGCGCGACCGGCACGTAGCCCATGCCGATCCCCTTGTCGAGCATCGGCGAGTGCGTCCCGGAGGTGACCTCGCCGCCGCCCGCGATCGCCATGCCCTGGCGTGGGATTCCGGCACCTTCCATCTCGAAGGGCACGAGTTTCCGCTGCGGCCCCTCCTGCTTGATCCGCCGCAGCTCCTCGACGCCGGTGAAGTCCTTGTCGAGCGCGCTCGCCCACCCGAGGCCGGCGGAGATCGCATCGGTGTCGGGCCCGATGTCGTTGCCGTGCAGCGGGAAGCAAACCTCGAGCCGGAGCGTGTCGCGCGCTCCGAGACCGGCGGGGACGACGCCACGCTCGAGCACGCGGTCCCAGAGCTCCTCCGCGTCCTCCGCCGGCACCATCAGCTCCACGCCCTGCTCGCCCGTGTACCCGGTGCGGTTGACCATCACCTCGATCCCGTCGAGCTCGCCCATGGCGAAGGTGAAGGAGGGCGCCGCGTCCAGGCCGAGCCACTCGAGCGACC